>Ga0315338_1003224_pt1 | contig 14573 bp, 28 predicted proteins | sample ASW8metaG_FD_204518 | JGI IMG/M metagenome (GOLD analysis project Ga0315338, IMG submission 204518) | Ammonia-oxidizing marine archaeal communities from Monterey Bay, California, United States - ASW #8 | ecosystem: Environmental > Aquatic > Marine > Coastal | place: USA: California | collected... | reverse complement strand
TTAAGTATAGGTTTGAATGTATCTTTAGCATCAACACCATGAGGTATATACCAAGACTCTTCACAACCTTTAAACTGATTCTCCATACATATCTGTCCATATCTAGACATACATATCTTATAATCTATATGGTCTAGTGATTTTTGCCATGAAGGTATACATGGTGTTCCATCAAATGGTATAGTAGCTGCCCACTTCCATTTGGTTTTTAATCTAATATCTTTATATATTTTCTTGAACATTTCATTTTGTTCTTTGTTTGTTGTTCTCTTTCCTGTTTCGGGGTTCCACAAAGGAACATTAGCGTTAGCTGGTTGCTTGTGTGCTGCAACATGACTGAACATTTGAAAATCTAAATGTGTCCATATTACTTGTGGTTTAAAATTTGAACACCATACAGGGAAACTCTTCTCTCCAAACTTCTCTTGTCCCGGCGCAGTGATAGGAAGATTCTCTATAGTATAGGATTTTCCCTCGTAAGGTATTTCATAAGGTGTGTGTTGGGGATTCTGACATCCTCCATATCCTATATGATGTCCTTCTCTAGTTAAGATAGCTGCAACATTTTTGGTATTTGTTCCAAAACCTGTAGGAGCCCACGGACTATCAGATATAGGCATTATTCTTAATTTACCTTTCTTTGGTGTATCCCATTCAAATTCAGTCGAACTAGGGTGATTGGGGTTTTGTAGTGTTTTAGTCATGTAATCTCACTGTTTTATAGCAATGACATCCTTCTTATTCACTACGACTGTACCTTTCTCTCCAGTAAGATACACAAAATTCTCATCATCGTGTTTTATCATTCCTCTACCGACTTTCGTCTTTTCCTCTTCTCGCCATACTACTTTAACCTCTTTTTCTTTTAAAAAAGAAGCAAGTCCTTTACCGTCATTTTCGTCCATTATATTTCTCCTTGTTGTCTAAATGGAAGCCAATCTTATGCTTCAGCTTATAGACTAGAGATATATATGTTGGTGGCCTATATAAAGATTGTGGCATCTATATCCACTCCAATAAGCTCTTTTGTTTGTTATCTAAGACCGTTAGTGGTGGTCTTTTCTTTATCCATGTCTGTAACTGAAACTTATGCAGTAACGTACTGATAGTGTCCCAGTAATATCTCATATCAATCTCATCTACACTGTTGACGGTAGATTCTAACTTATAACCTTCCTTTGTTTTAACGTAATAATATGTAGTGCCTTCGGTAGATTCCATACCTATCTTCTCACCCATAGCAATCAACTTTAAAATTAAATCTGTTTCTGATTTGTAATCTCCCTTTTTACGACCTTGACTCTTTCGCATAACAAAATCTCCCAATTCATATTCTTGTAAATCATATAGCTTATCAATGAAACTACTGTTAACGGTATTGTTAATACGATTTTCTATGATTTTATCCAATACCTTAAGATAGAATTTAGAGCGACTCGTTGCTTTGAATGTACTTCCATGTTTGGTCAGACTACCATCTTCATTTCTCAATACATAGTTACCTACTTGAAGCCAAACACCTTCTTTATAATAATCTTTATCCATCGAAATATGTTCAGACTCAGAATCAGGGATAACATGTTTTAATAAAGTCCTCAATCTTTTTACTAACCATTCCACGTCCACATCCACATTAGTATTAATCCCATCTGTATGTACATATACCACAGCATCTTCTCCATACCTGCCACGGATGATATTGACCCCCGATAAAAGGAGCCATCTGGCAACCGCTGTGATAGTAATACCCACAGCCATATCGCCATAAGAGATATAAGGATTAGCGTTCGCTCCATAGAATGTATTCACCATTATTTTTAGAGCATTGGACTTGCTCTTATCTTCTTTCGTCGACCCAAGCTTATAAGGCTTTCGCATTTCGGTGAATTCGTTACACATTTTATATAGACAGCTCTTCCGAGACTGGTCTATTTGAACCTTTATTCTTTTACCCACCTTGTTATCAGGTACATAAAGTACTCCATCTTTGAATTCTAACTTCTCAGTATAGTCCTCATAACCTATTATTCTCGTAGTATCTGGCCCTAGATTAAGCGCCATTGAGATAGAGGGATAGAACGCACTAAAGTCTACCTTTATATTCTTCTGATGAAAACCGGGGCTATAAAGCTCTATGTAGGCTGCTTGATAGTTGCCCCTGTCAGCTTTATATATCTCAGGGTGTCGGTCTTTATTCCTATCAAGCGTTACTATGCCTTGCTCAAATAAGCTCCTCCCTTGTAATATTTTGGTAATATAACTTGCTGGAGCATTGGTATATGTTGCCAGTGGAACGCATAGTGTCTCAGCGATATACTGAATCTGAGGGAAATAATGGTTGTAAAGATACATCGTAGCGTCAACATCACTTAAGACGTATTCGTGTATCTCTTCTATTGAATAATCCAAAAGGTCATTGTTGGCAAAGTCGAGCTCAATAGGCTCTAGTCCAAAATTCTTTGCTACACTTTTTAGACCTCGTGGTATACCTGATAGGGAGTAATCAAGTCTTGTCCATCTCAGTAAATCTAGAACTATGCGTCCTCCAGCGTTCATCTTCAATTCTTTCTGGTCTTTGGGGGCTTCCCATCCCCACTCACTATTATCTCTATTTAAAATCTTTTTATATCCTTTAAGGCCATGAAAGTTAGCTCTGTGCAGTATTTGTGGTATATCATAACCTACTAAGTTATACCCACATATTATATCTGGGTCATAGTCATGTACATACTCAGCGAACTTCAGTATAACATCTCTGTCATCCTTTCCATCCCAAAGTAGTACATCACGTTCTCCAGTAGACGTTACTATTCCTATGGCTACAACGGGATATTTTTCCCCAAATGGAAATCCCCCGTCGGGTGAGTGCGTTTCTATATCGAATACGAGACATTTTAAGTCGTTCTCATTAGGGAACTGTCTAAAGAAGTCAGGGTGTTCAATTAATAGTCGCTCAAGTAAGGCTTCACGTCCACCATCATAGAACGCATTTGGTGGCACAGCATCTCTTTTTGGCACGTAGTTGTGTTTTAAGAGCTTAATGGTTTTGTCACTGGCGATAGTCTTATACTCTTCACCAGATTCATCTGCCGTATAGTAATATGGAATAAGAGGACTCTTAACTGCCTCTGTCTTTCCATTTCTGTATATCTTAATTTTTTGAGAGCCATCTCTTAGGTCAATGGTTCTATGACTAACAGTAGCTATCAATGGAACATTCATGATACAGGTAGCTCCTTAATATCATCAGACTCTGTGATTTCCCACATCTCTATTAAACCTATGGCATCACGTACGGCGTTAGCCATAGAAGAATGATACATAAACATAGCTTTACTCTCTTCATCTCCTAGTATCTCTGCCTTAACTTCTTCCGCCACTTGCTCATGGAAGTTAACGCAATGATATAAAAGGTCTATCCAGTCTTCTCTTTCTTTATCGGTATTAACAGTTAGTGTTTTAATCTCACTCATCTGTCATCGCCATCACCCTTTATGACATCTCTCACCATGCGGTTATTAAGTTTGTCTATATTGTTTACCATAACGTCATAGAAAGTTATTCCTAATACGTCTAATATACGTGCGTAATACCATAAAACATCTCCTAACTCAGACTCTAGCGCTTTATTAAAATCTTGCACTACCATCTTGTCTCCTCTAAGATGTTTCTTAAATTTTCCTAGTACTTCTCCTACTTCATTTGCTAATCCTATCATTAGGTATTCCATTTCTACTTCTTTAGGATATTGGGCTGTGGTTCTTGTGAACTCTTTATATGTTTCTTCCCATCCTAGATTGATAGAAGCTCCTGCTACTTTTTTCTCTTCTTCTTCTTTTACCATATGTTCATCTCCTCTGGTATTATATCTCTATTTAAAATCCATTTCCTTTCTGTTGGTAAATATCTATATACTAAGTCTGCTTTAGCATCACTTTGTACAACCCACGGTTTAATGAGGATAAGGTCATTTTCTCTCACCCACATTCTCCTCTTAAATTTACCACCTATTCTAATCATACGCATCTTTCCATCTTCACACATAGCTAAGAGCCTCGAACCCCCAGACATCTCACGCACAACAGCGAACTGCTCATTGCGTGTAGGTAATTTAACCCTTCTTGTAATGGGATTTGATACTTTCGATTTCTTTTTCATCATAATCTCCTTCTGCATTTAATAGAAAGGACTCGTAGTCCTTAATCTTTGAATCCCGTTTGGTTTTAAAAACCTTTGGGTAATCTGTTTTCTCTACTTCTTTGGCTGTCTTTGCTCTCGCACCCAACTCAACGTTGTCGCCAGTAAACGGGTCAACAATTTTAATATCGCTACAAAAGCGCCCATTGTATTCGCTAGCCACGGCAGTCCAGTTCTTTGCCATAAACTTTTTTGTTTCTTCAATCAACTCACTCCATTTTATTTTTGCCACTGGTTCGTCTATCAGTGGACTTTTGTAATACATACGCTTACCCTTTTCATCATCCATCTCTAAGAACCCTGTCATAACTAAACCCATTAAGATAGGGTCTAGTTTAGTGAAAGGTAGTCCTACAGCTTTCGCCGCTTTCTTTATTTCATTGGTAGACATTCTTATTGTCTCTCCATCTGCAAAACCAAATCTATCTAGTCTTGTGTCAGGAAACAACTTAAGTATGTCTGTTCCATGAGCTGGCATATGTAAACATTCTTCTACAAAGGAATTAAGATATATACGCAACCCTAACCAATTATGTTTAGGTGTAACCATTCCATATTCAACTCCTTCTCTTTCTACCCTTAGTATCTCATCAGGATAGAACCTCGCAACTGCATTAATTAATTTTAATAAGTATTGAACTTTTGACCTTGATACAGGAAAGGCACTAGGGATTGCATCAAACAAAAAGGGTGCGCAGGGATTCTTAAGCTTAATAGCCTTCTCTTCATCTCTGTTCACAATCACATCTAATATATGTCTGCGTAAGCCCTCTATCTCTTCATCACTCATAGTAGTCATGTGTGACATAGGAGAAGCGGCTTCTTTCAGTTTATGTTTGATTACTCTCTCTGTCTGTATCACAGTAGGGTTAGTATGCATTATCATACATCTACGTTCCAACTCTGCGTCAAAATAAGCTGAACCCTTTGTGTTCTCTACTGCCACACACATAAAGACATACTTAGGATTTAGTGTTTGTTTTACTGTTTCTCCTATTGTTATATCTGTTTTCTTTCTGAAAGCGGCTCTATGGTCACCCCAAGTCTTTATTACTTCCATAATTCCTTCGGGTAACTTTTGAGCTTCTGGTATAGCTACAAATCTTGAACGATTAATTTTGTCAGACTCATACCATACTGCTGTCTCAGACATATGTTCTATTGTGTGATAGAACTCATCAGGCAACAGACCAAAGATAGCATCCATGATGACTGTCTTACCTGTGCCTGAATAAGCTTTAATAACAAAGTTAGTATCTTCTAAAAGATACGATAAACACGCTGTTAAAGCTGTTGCATCCTCTCCTAAGATAGGATTAAGTTCTCCTTTCCTATTCTTTACATTGTGAAAATATCTTGTTAAATCATGAACTTCATACTTCTTCATTCGTCCTCCAGTTGGCTAACCAGCTTGGTGGCATACGAGCCTTAGGTATAGTACCATCACAGCCTATCTCTTTGAATGATTCATTATACCATTCAATTATCCACTTCTCTATCTGTTCTTCTGTGCAGTCGACTATCCATGTTAATCCCTGCATTTTCCTATGTAGGTATTCATTTAATTTCATTAACTATATTTTCTCCATATCATATAAAATACAGCCATTACTGGGCCATCCAATATGGCCGCTAACATTATCCATTCCATTATATCCATTTCTTCCTCGCTTTTCTCAGGTTGAGAACATTGTTTTCACATAGCCTAATGGCATATGTTTTCAGTTCTTTCTCACTCATACCACCAAAATTATCTTTCAACAGTAGAAACAAATCAATCAGAGACATAGGGTCTCCATCTTTATCTTGTAAAAATTTCACTATCTCTTCAGGAACAATCCAATGATATTCCTGTTCTTCCGAATTAAATAAGGAGGGCCGGAACTTCTCTTTAACAAAGGGTTCCATATCACTTGAGCTTAAGGCATAGCCGTTAACTGTCCTACCATGTGCTGTAGTAATTTTAGTACGTTTAAAACCGAACACCACATCAGTAGGGTTAACATTCTCATCTATTAGCTTTGTGAAAGTCTTTTGAAAGTGAGTATGTGTAGCTAACGTAGCAGAGAGGTAAGATATATTATGCTTACCCCCTCCTACATATTCTGTATCAGTATGATATATCCCATATGTAAATTCATTTATACGGGGTATGTCTTGTTTACAGAACACACAATCACCATCAGTGGCCCAACATTTAACTCTACGTCTGGTTGACTGATTCCAATGTTTAACTCTGTGTATTGGTGATATAAATGCAAATTGACCCAAAGCACTCATCGAGTCTTCTAACCAAACTCTCTGACTTTTGGGTGACTGAATCCAATCACTGTAAACACTCATTTAATGTTTATCTTTTTTCCTTTACTTTCTTCTGCTTTTTGGATTTTAATATCTAACACACCGTTGTTGAATTTAGCGTCAACCTTTTCAGGGTTCAGCTCAGGTGAGAAACGTTTACTAAAACTATAATCTCTCTCCTCAGTGGTAGCTGTTACTTCTACCATATGGTTATCAACATGCATCTCTATATCCTTCTTCGCTACGCCGGGCATATCAACGGTGAGAGTTATCTCACCATTCTTATCTTCCCAGTCTCCTATGTCGTCACCTTTCTTATAAGATGGAAACTGTGTAGCTCTGAATCGAGGTGGTCTATTAGTTATCATGTCCATCCAAGCGTCCATAAGGTCGTTTAAAGGGTCATACTTTCTCATATTTAATCCTCTACTGTTGTTGCTTTTGCTTCAGTTCGCTTCATTAATCTGAAATAAGGTTTTGATGCGCCTTCCTTCCAGTATGAATTCCTGAACATAACGAACTCTTCACCAGCTTCATTCTTGCCAGTGTAGTATACGTTACCGTTCTTATCTGTGTTTCGGAACAATCCGACTACTAGTTCTAATCCAGTTTTCTTTTGCTTTTCGTCTGTCATAGTTATTTCTCCTTGTTTTTGACCAATGTCTGGTCTCTATTTAAAGCTTTTGCTTTCTTTAGTTTGCCCGTTTTTGGGTCTATTGATATACCGTAACTGTTAGCTATCTTTTCTTCTTTGGTTTTATTATCATTAACATGAGCTTTATATCTCTTTAAAGCTTCTGTTGCTGGTCTCCAAAGGTTTGCTAAACATTCTCCGCATATCCAAACCGTATTTATTACTACGGCTGTTGCGCTTACCCAATAATCATTGTCATGTATACCTGTTTTACACAAGCTACAATGACATATCAATTCATCTTTTTTGATAGTGTTCATGAGTAGTGCTTACCGTCCTGTTGCCCTTCTCCTGCGTTCCAGAATTTAGGGTTATTCTCATACCTGTCACATATATATTTATATGTATCAGTAAAGAACCTTTCTATGTCAACTTTATCATCGGGTATAATTTCCATATGGAAGGGGCCAATGCGTAACATATGAGTTTGTTGCGTTTCTCTCCTCGCAGCGTCTATCTTTGTGCTTATCAATTCAGCCGCTATATCAGCGACTTCTTCTCTATGCTTTTCAGAAGATGAATCTGTCATCTATAACCTCCAGTTTGATTAATATCTTTCTCAGGTTATTTATCTTCCCATCTACTTCACTGATTCTATTCTCTAAGTCATCAAAACGTTGAGACATATAGTCTATTCTTTTTAGTATCTCTTCTACGTTAGTGACAAAAGGAAACCAATTACTATCTTCGCTGTATTGGGCGTTTCTTTTGTTTATTTCTTCGGCCCACCTTATATGGTGGTCTTTTCGTGCTTTCTTTTCGCTTGCTATTGTCATGTCTGTTTCTCTTTAATAATTTCATTATAGTTTTATTCTTTCTTGGATTCAAATGATACTCCAATCCCGTGTGTGCATCTTTATAGTAACGGATATAACCCATCCAATAATCTCTACAATTATCTTCTGTGGGTTCTAATCCTCGTTGAACACACTTAGACATAAGACGTTGAACCATTTTATTCTCCTTACCTTTGGCCCATATCTTATCAAATGCATCCCATCTACTCATCGTAAAGTCCCTCACCTAATTCTTCTTCAGCCATTTCTATAGCTATATCGAATAGGTATTCACTTTCATCTATTAATTGACGAGCCATTGTTAATACTCTTTCATTCATCTTTCTCTACCTTTAACTCACCACAGTGGGGACAGTTAAACTTACGTTCTTTCTTCATCCCCACGTAGTCTCTACCACATACTACACATCTCATAGGGAGTCCTCCCATTGAATCTTATCTACTTCCACTTCAGGTATCTGATAGAAACCTTTTCTACCACATATGTTACATTTATATTCTGCCATAGTGACATCCGAATATGCATGTTCATTAACTATCTTAACCTTTTCGTGTTTACATCTCATGGTATAAGGTAATATCCTGTTATCATTCCAAATCCTAGTCCGAATAGGAACCCTGATAGCATATCCATCGCTTGATTACTCATGAGAACATACCATCATATGACTTGGTGCTTATGTCTGCGTCTATACCATCCAGTTTATCCATTGATTGTTTAAGTTGTAAAAATTTCTCCTCCTCGTCGGAAGCAGTCTTTATCATTAACTCAAAGTGTTTAACTAGGGCTAGTATAGCCATCTCTTGCCATCTTTCTAACTTGTAGAAAGAAGATACTTTCTTTAGGTCTTTACCTATGGTAGTAACGTTTATATCTCTAAAAGCTTTGACGAGCAATTCCCATTGCTGAATCTCTTTATCATTCATCAACTCAGCAATAGACATCACATCCTCATCAGCTTCTATAAGCTTACAGAAGCCGTCGAGCAATTTACCCATAATTAATCAACTATCTCTACGTTGACTTTCTTAAGAGCAAAGTGTCCGTCGTCTTCACATTGCATCCATACAACGTTACTTCCTACGGCACATTCCATCTCTTCCAATATGTTATCAGGCACATAGACCCTTTTATATTGGTCGATAGTTTTAATGGTTCCCATCTGTTTCATTTCATCACCATTCTATCAATACGGTAAGCTCGGACATGCTGAGGGTGTTTGCTGGTAAACTGTTTAAGGTTATACCTGTTGTCTACACCAATAGCATATACCATGCCTTCGCTTGATACTCTTACATCCTCTACTAGGATATTTCTAACTGAGTCACTATCTCTCTCATGCTTCCATGTAGAGAAGTCGAACTCTGTTCTTACTTCAGGATTATACCTGAAGCTTACTTGCTTGTGGTTTCCGGTGGTCTGATAGTGTTCAGCCGCCCGATAAACCTTATCGAATACGTTTGTTCTTGATTCCATATTAATCACTCCGTGAACCTAATAACTAGTGTATATATAAAGCTTTCGCTATTGTATATATCACTGCTTGTAAAGTATAGACTTTCATCTGGTCTATACGTGAAATTTCTAATGGCAAATGAGTCCAGAATATATCACTCATAATCTTCTTTAACTAAAGGACTTTTAAATCCTACTGTATCTGTCTTATGGAATACCTGTGGCTCTCCATTCTCCTTAACCCAGTCAGCATATACCTTCATGGTAATACTTATACCATTCTTATGCTTTGTTACTATGTATCTCTCATCCTTCATAAGACATTGTTTTCCTATTCCACTGGAACTCTTTGGGGTCACATATAACACATCTCCAAGACCCATCAGCTCCTATGAATATAGCTCTCCCGTTGCATCTATCACATTTATGAATTGACATATTTCTATTTAAACCACAAGTAGTATGCGATTACTCCCATACATATTAGGTTGCCCACTGTATATAACATTATCTCTGTAAAAGATATATCTCTTAGAATGTGAGGTAGGTTATGTGTTGGGCCTTTACTTACTTTAGGCATCACTACTTTCATATGAGGTATACTGTTCCAACACTCATCACACAGGTATGCTCTAATGGAAGGTTCCTCAGACATATAGTGTATCTTACACCTGTGGCAGTTATTCCATAAAGCTTTGTAATATGTTGGTTTCAAAGTTCCTCCTACAACTCTCGCATCTTTCTCTTAAATCTCTTTTACTTATATGCTTGTCTACCTTAGCTTCATATTGATGAAGTGGTAGATAGGAAAAGTCAGGTAGCTCAGGTAGAGGTGACTTATGATTCATACCTCTATGTAACATCTCAGTAGCTAACTCATCATGTCGTGATTGATATGATGTTAGTTCTATCTGAACCACTGGTGTTATTCTGTTGTTTATCTTATGCTTCTTATGGAAAGAAGGTATATGTTTGTGTAGTTCACTATGCTCACCTAGTAGGTGTTTGTCACATAACAACTTAGGGTTTATCATCCACATTCTCATGCTTGTATACCCCATATAGCCATGCATATGTAGAACTGCATCCATCCATATATAAATTCATACCAACTCATTTAAAATAATTCCCTATGATTAATATCATATATAGTATAGCACATGTTAGTGTAAAGTAATTCCATCTCGTTAGTCTATCTCTTTCATGTATTCTCATTCTTCTTCTCCTCTTGGTTTTTCCAATAGCAATCATCACACACATATGTTTTAAAGTGTGTTGACCATATGCTAACCCTTTTGCAGTATATACATTCACTTATCTTCGGTTCTTCCATCCAACAATTCCTTTAATAATTCCTTTATACACTTCAATTCATATAGTATAGCACGTTGATGGGTAACTCCCATCTGTCTATTATCATTAGGCATCTTTCTTCTTACCTATCCTTACCCTCTTTACAGGGACTTTACTCTTATAAGGTTCGTTAAAGTCTATAAACTGTCCACCCTTCTCCGAACTTGGCGGGAGGGTATATCCTTCATATGGTTGCTTGCTTGCTTTCTTTCTCATAGTATCTCTTCATATAACTTATGTAAGTTCCATCTCAATGGTGCTTTCAATCGTTCCACTTTATATGCATGTTCCTCGAACCATGCCCACTTCACTGATTTACTTTTATACTTCTTGCTGTATAGATATAACGCCTGACTTGGTGTTATAGCATAACATTTTTTATTTCTATACTCTTCTCTTCTAATTAGGATAAGCGATATTCCGCCCTTCCTTACTAATTGTATTCCCTCATCTATCTGGTGTTTAGCGATAGCACGCCCACTACCATAATATAGAGGAAAAGAAGTAAGATTCCTACTTGTTTTAGCCTCAAGCATAATAGGTCTACTTCTGTATACCGTAAAGAAGTCTGCTGGTTGTTTCTCAGCAACAGCTTGTTTAACGAATCTATTAATGTCATTGGTATCTTGTATCCTGAACCACCATATATGTCTTGACGACTTAAGGCTTCTTCTGATTTCATTTTCAAAGTTCTTTCCTGTATCTTTCTTTCCCATATAGCATCACTACGCTTATTATAGTAGAACACAGTCATTATAGAACAGTGCTCTATATAGTAATACTATAAGGAGTTATATAAAGCTTTGCTAAATAGGGCTTATTGCTTTTTATTATAATAACTTTCAGCACTCCTACTAAAGTCATAAGGGTCTTTATCATTAATCCATTTCAGTGTGCAGTCAGAACAATAACCGCCATATAAGTCTGCCTCTGCCATAGACATACGACGTTTGCATCTTATACACCATTTATCACTTAGATGCATATGCCCTAACACTCTCAGGTATTTGGTCATACGTGCAATCATCTGGTGTCTTATCATCTCTCCAATGCATAAACTTGGGGTGTCTTATACTCCCCGACGGATACCATGTATTACCTTTAGCCTTAAAGACTTGACCTATATAAACATCTGGGTTATCAGTAAAGTCGTGTCTCATCTCTTCAGTGATACCACCACAGGTAACGTATACATCTTTATCAATGAACGTTCCAATTACTCCCCCTACTTGTCCTTCATACTTAGTTCCTTCGTCTGCCATTCTGAACGAGTGACATATATATTCCACTTCTACTACGTTTTTCATTCTTGCCCATGCCATTCGAGTTTGATACTCACTTGTGCTATCTTTAAACACAAGCCCTTCATATCCTTCACCTTCAATATAGTGTTCCCATAGCGTAGGCCATTCACCTGCATCATATGTCTCTAAAATATCGAGCCATTCTAATTCATGTTTACATTGTTCCCAAGCCCACTCAGAACATAGTGTTCTTTCAGCTAACTCTTTTCTCTCAATGTTTTTACCTTCAAATCTGATACAATCAAATATATAAAACTCACCATCTATATCTCTCACGTTGGCCCAATGGGAACCATACATAAACTCACCTAACAGAACTACATCTATCTGTGAGTCTGATATAACTCCATCAGCTTTCATCTTACCTGTCCTTGAGTATATAGCCCACTGTCCATTATTAATTATAAGACAACCCCATATACCATCCATCTTCATCTGAACCATATCATACTGTTCTGGAATCTCCCTATCTTCACGATAGATTAACTCTCTAAACTTAGGTCTATCTACTCTTTTGCTATCTATAAATTTTTCCATCGCTGGGTATCCTATGACATCTCTCATTCTTGTTCTAAGTAAGTCCTAACCATCTTTATACTGTTCTTTAAAGAATCATTTTCAGTGGTTTCCGCTATTTCAAAATCCATATCACATAACATATTCAATGCCTCTGATTTTTTCATATATCTAAGAACTACTCCTACCAGATGTATAGCTTCTAATCTATTGGTGACCATTTGTTTCTCCTATGTCTAATTTCTCTCCGTAAGGTCTCCACTCACTATCAGTCTGTTCGTGTCCTTCTATCTGACATTCTGGACAGTAGTGTTCAATATACCTACTATCATATCCATGTCTCCTTTGGGAAGTCATAAGCGTATTGCATGGTCTCTCATCAAGTGTCTTTCTTTGACATCTCTTATAGTATAGAGGACTTCTCATTGTTCTTGCTCCCTTAGTATCTCTTCCGTTTCCGGTTGCCATATACCCTCGTCCATTATACGTTTCAGCCATTCATCTTGATACCTTAGTGGCATCTCCATATATATAATCTCAGCTATACCTCTTATATGTTCCTCATATTCTTTATACGCTTTGATTAGGCGTTGCTCTTCATTATCTCCCTTACCATCTACGATAGGGGTTACTATTGTGTTTCTCTCATACGTTTTCTCAGTCATATTACTCCTGTTTATATTTTCTTGGCCTTAATGTTAATTTCTTCTTACTAAATCCAAATTTAGTGTCTATCCATACTACAATTTCTCTTATCATTTTTCATTTCTCCATAATGATATTTCAATATATATCAAATAACTATTTAAAGGTTGTGGTAGAGAAGGGATATAGCCATATCCAAAACCAAGAGTATAACCGTCTCCAATCCAGTGCATAGGTTATCGTGTTTCCGTCCTAACTCCCTGCTTAAGGTAATGACCTCCATTATGATTAGGTGGTATGGGCTTTGTTATCACTATACGGTTCTGCGGATAGCGACGAGAGTAGATAAGTAATACCTTCTATCCACCTATGTTTTTCAATAGGCAAGCTAAGGTCTTTCTCTACCAGTCTTGTATCCTTGCGAACACCGTTGGCCTATATCTTAGTCATAACTGACGTGGGATATATATAAAGACTCAGGGACTATGACATCTTGTGGGAACGCACTTGTTCTCATCGTGAGTGCAGTGAGTATGTTCTTTATGTGACATAGGAGTTCTCGCTTGACGTAGGGCGCAGGTTGCTTTAGCGCATGCGACTTATCTACTTGGTTCAGTTTAAGAGTATCACCAAAATTGATACTCTCAACTATGTCAGCCATCTTTGGTGGCGATAGGGCTATTGTATCGGGTTCTCTACCACATTTAGTGGGATAGGAGCTTCGAGAGGTAAAATGAGCCAAACAACTGTTAAGAAATAAGGTTTGAAACTCCTATCCTATCACCTTTAGGTTTAAGAACTATATTTAAGAAACTGCCACATCCATATCATTATAAAGAAAGCAAATAGTAGATACCATTCGGCTTCCTCTATATCTCTTGGGTTTGACCATATCTCTTTCATACGTTTAATTAATCTCACTATGCCGTCCCTCCTATTCTCACGTAGCAAATCTGACAATAGGGGTTTCCGCTTGTATCTCTATACCTGATATACTCTAATGCTAATCTACATTTACACGTATTACAATTACTCATCCGTCACCTCCATCTCTTCGCATTCCCAGTCATATATTGCTTGGTCTATCTCACTCCAAACTTCTTTAGGCATAGGGACATCAACTTCATTATCATCTTCATCATAGAAGACTATCTTATAAGATATAATCTTTTGCTTATAATCCTTCATACTTTTATAACCCTCCTGATTATCTTTGATACTGCTGGAGCCAAGTCATCTATATTACTAACCATTATATGATTGTTAAACATCTTTTGTTGTGCATACTTATCTGCTCCGCTTATTCCTAC
>Ga0315338_1003223_pt1 | contig 14576 bp, 5 predicted proteins | sample ASW8metaG_FD_204518 | JGI IMG/M metagenome (GOLD analysis project Ga0315338, IMG submission 204518) | Ammonia-oxidizing marine archaeal communities from Monterey Bay, California, United States - ASW #8 | ecosystem: Environmental > Aquatic > Marine > Coastal | place: USA: California | collected... | reverse complement strand
CTAACCCCGCTGTGACACAGTCCAGCTTGCATTGATCGTCTGTATCTTCACTGTCAGTCCCAGTCGGTACCTTGGAAGTATCAGGATCATCGTCAGTGGTAATTACTGGAGGAGGTGGGGTCGAGTCATCTTCGCCAGTTTTAGGTTGAATTTGTTCCTTACAAGACTGTTTGCAGGCCTGTGTAGTTTCAACACATGCATTCCACTGCACCCATCTAGGATCGTCACCTTCAATCGCATCAATACATGCTAACCCCGCTGTGACACAGTCCAGCTTGCATTGCTGTTCTTGTGTGCTCTCAGGTTGTGGTTGGCTGTGATCGTCCGGGCGGGCAGTGATGGGAGTCTCTACTTCGTAGGCCCCGACGTCACAACGGAAGATGCGTAGCACACCGCGTTGATCTCGTGTTGGGCAAAAGCTGTTGTCTCCGGCATCAATCGCCGGGCTACCGGGCGGCAATGCACGTGTTTGGGTCGGTCCGCCGTTCCAGGCGAGCCCGGCTAGATTTGGGTTAGTGTTGGCCTGGTCGCCTGTCGCCGTCAGGTTGCAACTGCTGTCGCCGGTCAGGTTGTGACCCAGCGAATTCGGGCTACCAATGCAGTCGGTCCCTCCATTCTCTGTGATGATCGAGTTCACAATTTCCATGTTCCCGGCCGCGGGCAGGTATTCGTAAACACCAACATCCCAGTTGGCAGTGATCGTGACGTTGGTCAGGCGCTGTGGGCTGTTCAAACTGCCACTGTACAAGCCGCCTCCGTTACCAAAGGCATTGTTCTGATGAAAAGTACTGTTTACGATCTCAAACGTTGCACCGGGGCCTGACTCGCCAAGCTCTTCGCCGTTGTTATAGATTGCACCGCCGTGCCGTTCGGCGGTGTTTCCAGTAAAGGTTGTCCCCTGAATTCTAAGGTGGCCCCCACGCCTGTTGAATGTGCCGCCCCCATGGTTATCAACGGTGTTGTTCGTGATCCTGCTGTCTTTAATCAACAGCTGCCCGTCGTTGTGAATCCCGCCGCCAGAAGTTGCTCTATTTGCCACCACCCGGCTAAGCGTGAGACTCGTCTCGCCCTGTGTGTATATGCCTCCGCCCCATCCTTTGGTAGCTGTGTTTACGCTGATCAACGTCTCCTTGATACTGAGAACACCGTTATTGGCAATACCTCCGCCACGGAGTGCCATGTTCCACCCTATGCGGGAATCGTTTTGAATCGTCAGGGTTGGGTTCGCCCCGGTGAATCCCTCACCGTAGCCAATAGTGTTAGAAATTCCACCACCTTGATCGTTACTAAAGTTTTCTTTAACCAACACGGCCGTCAGACGCATCACACTGGATCCGGCATTGAGAATTCCGCCACCCCCCATTGCTCCACGGATGACCTGATTTCCCATGATCTGCGTACCATTGAGGTAAGCATCCCCATTGATGTTTGCAAAGCCACCACCGCCCGGAAGCTGGTCGCTCGCCCAACCGGCGATATTGTTGGCAATGCTGACACGATTAAGCACTGTTACGGTGCCCCCTCTGTTGCCTACACCTCCACCGAAATTTTGAGACCTGTTGTTATGGACTTGGCCATAGCTAAGACACAGGTTACCGGTACTGTAGATGCCCCCACCGGCGAGCGCCCGATTCAGGCGAATTTTGCTCGATTCAACGGTGAGCTGCTGACCCCGATTGAAGATTCCACCACCGTACATGCCCGGACCAACCATACCAGCAAGGAAACCATTCTGAATAGAGACGTTGTTGATTTCGACGGTGAATACTGGCTGTACGTCTGCGGTAGAAATATGACCGACTTCAAAGAGGCGATCGGCGATGCGACCCGCATCGATCACCGTGAGATCGGCCCCCGCGCCGCTTATCACCAACGCTTCGGTGATGTCCAGGTCACCAGTGGTGATATCGTTAGACCCTACTGGCGCGATCCTTAGCGTATAGTGTCCGGCCGGGATTTCGATCAAATCTGGGCCAGCCCAAGAGTTCGCTTCGTGGATAGCGGCCCGCAGTGTGCACATCTGCGATCCGGCGGGACCGCTCGAGCACACACCGTCGCCGGGACTGTTGTCGGCGACATCTGCGGTGCTGTTGACGGTGAAGACCCTACCCACATTGCCAACAGTCGGGCAAAACTCTAATGCTGCGTTGCTTTTGACGGCTTCGACAGGTGCCAAAAAGAGGAGCGCGAACAACAACCTATAGATGCTAGAGTAATAAATTCTGTTGTTGTTAAGTGTCACGGTCTTAACTCTGTCAACTTTCTGAGTTGGCACTTCGAAGGCCTAATTTAATCACCACTATGGCTCTAGCCATCTCCTCCTCCATGGCTGTCCACCATAAGGCCACGTAGTAAGCCTGATCATATACCGAAATTGTAGGCAGATATAGGTTTGAATGGTGAAGGCCCAGTAGCCAATGGATAGTGTCTATCGACCAATGCATTGAGTAAATTTAACAGGCGCTTTATGAATTGGTGTAGTTTTTAACTGTCCCGGGTTCTATTGATTTTTTCCACGCTGGAAAACCCGGGGCTAGCGACAAAACAGGATGGGTTCAAGCCCCTGGTGCCAGGGGAATTCTCGCAGCGAATGCGAGTCCCAATGGGTGTCGGTGATGTGCGACTAAATTCCCAACGGGTTTGTTCAATCCGGCTGGATTATCCAAAGGAACAATCTGTTGATTAGTATTTTTTAGAGACGTTTTCTTTACATTCCTAGTGTACTAAAGTACAGCATAAGAGGTCTGAAATACGAAAACTACGGAGTACACCGATGAAAATTTTCTTTCGTCTGTATATTGTTCTGGTCCTCGTTGCTGTAACGGGACAAGAAGCATTTTCAGACGGGAGTCATCCCCACTGGTGGAGGGTATCTGGAACTATCATTAATACAGATTTCTCGTTTGATGAGAGTGGCGATATCGCTTGTTTTGCTCAAGGTGAAGTTCGAGTGCGCAGTCGCTTTAGGAACTGTGGGGCTAGCGGTGAAGAAGATTGCCCGTGGGGCTTCCCTTGGGGGTGGGGCCAGTCTGATAGCCCCGATTGGGGCATTATTAGATTGGTGGATGGTCGATACCAAGCGACCACCCCATGGTGGGGCCCTCCCTCTAATCGGACGGATCGAGAAATTCAGATTCAGCACCGGGTTCCCTGGCAAATGTCAGGCCCCAGTCCTGGACCTGATGACGGCTGGACGGAGATTGCTTTAGGGTTCAGGGGAGAGCCTAGGTCTGGCGACGTAATACCGTTTGATGATCCTGATGAGTTTAATTCTCTAATGTTTGATGGGGAGAGTACACAGGGAATTCTGCGTTTCAGGAAAAGTGTCAGACTCCGGTTAGGCCCGGACAACTGTGACGGGCGTGTGCCCAGGGAGGAATCACCGACAGAGGACAATGGCCGGATAACAAAACCGCCAAAACCACCTCAGCCCGAAATTCGGGAATGGCCAGCCGGGGACAATGAAAGTACGGGTACTGGTATTAGCAATAGGCAGAATCAGAATATTCGGGCCAATTCTGGCACCGGGCTGAATACGCATTGGATGATTGCGGTCAGGGCTCCGTCGGATTTGGTTCGAGACTTTCTGCTGGGAAGAATAAAAGCACAAGGTTCACTTATTCGCAGAGATACAAAGATTCCGCTGGGTACGTGGGCTTTGATGGAGCGTTTCGGTGGAACGGTTTTCTCCGAGGCGAGCGGCCGACCCAGAAAAGGTCGCGGCACGCCACCGCCGTCGGAGGAGGAGTTCCGGCCGAGACCGCCGATACTGGGCCCGGATGGTCGTGAATACTGTGATTGTGGAACGTTTGTCAGCGTCGAGGACGATATCACTATCTGCTATGAGGTCGGGTATAACCCGTGCGAGGAATGTGTCTGTTACTGACAGCAGGACCTGGCATGTGAAAGAACTCGTTTATCCCTCCTGATAGGGGCTGAATATCAGCAACCACTATTTGGTGTGCCACAGTTTTGGGTTAGCGTTTCGGGCTTCCGAGTCGGAAACCGTTCTGTTTCTCTTCTCCATTCACGTGTTGGTAACTTTCTTTACTCCTTCATCTTCTATCTTAAACTCAAATAACAGTGGCGTTGGTGGCTAGATTGTGTTGAAAACCTGTATTGGTGTACGGCCATACAACTGTATGCTCCGTTTGCTGATGCGGGATAAGTCGTAGGAATAACTGAAACTAAAGCGTCGAAGCAATGCCTAGACTAACAGCCAAGTTAAAACGAGCATACACCTTTTTACTTGCTAGCTGGGCAGTTTCTGTCCCTAGGTACTACGCACCCCGATGGCCCCCAAGTGGAACCGAAACAATAGCACGTGACTTCGTCCTGAGATGGACAGGTTTCACCCCGAGGTATTGTGCATCCCGGTGGCGTCCAAGAGGTACCCTCACATGTGCATGTAATTTCGTCCTGAGGTGGACAGGTTTCACCTCGAGGTATTGTGCATCCCGGTGGAGCCCAAGAGGTACCCTCACATGTGCATGTAACTTCTTCCTGACTCAGCGGTTGGATTATCTGCGTACCTGATAAACCACCAGAACCTAATAAACTACCAGAACCTGATAAACCGCCAGAACCGAATAAACCACCAGAACCTGAGGGTGAAGGGGCCCAATTGGTAAGTATGCATTGTTTCGACCAGTTGATTGGTATGTCGGGAAACTGTTTAAATATAGATGCCAACTCATTTATTAATATGTCACGGCCAATATCCGTTGGCGGTATACGTGCATCCGAGCAATCCGTCCCATCTTTAGAATCACATCCGCCTGGTTCACACATCCACACTAACCCATCCCCTGTAAACCGGCAATTACACCAACACCAATCATCGCCTGCATTTGTCGGAATGTAGTCTGAGAGATCGATACCAAGAGGCGCCAGTCCGGGACAACTGAGCATGGAAAGAAGACGAGTATTTTGCGTCTCAGATATACCTGGCGCTGTTGTGGCAATCACAAAGAACATAAAGGCAACAAAAAGTTTCTTACCGCGTAACATGCTAACCTCCCTGTGATCGGGTTGGTCTGTTGATCATTGCATTAGTAAGCAGAAGTCCCGCATCTCAGATTCTACAGGCTTAGAAACACTCTCGCATAATCGCTTCGTTATCCGCTACATTCAGGTTATTTATTCGCTTCTGTTCAAATTACTTAGCCTGGCTAATTTTCTAACCCACCTCATGTCAAAGAACAAAAACCTCGATTTATTATTGGGCGGGCGATGCCGGCCATTGGAATGCAAACGAGGAGACGATGAAAAGTGACTAAATTCTGCAGGACTATGCTTGTGCTACTACTGTGGCCGTTGGCTGTAGATTCATCATTTGCCGACCGGCTGCATGATGATCTTTTGAGAACAGCGGTATATGTAGCAGGCCACATGGAGACCACCAGGAAGGTTCCCGCAACAATCCGGGTCGCCGACAAATCGATTAACGCCGCCCAGTTTCTGTACCTGGCGGCTCGTGACATCGGCCACAAGTCGGATATTGGTGCCGGTCAGTACGCATTGCCGTCAATAAAGTTACCCTCTGCTCTCTACGTGCCGATCAAACTGGCTGGTAGATTCTATCGAACACCATTTACCCGACTTGGATACCAGGAATTTTTTCGGGAGGTAGCGGTAAAGCTAAGCTCCAGTGCTAGGGCGCCGAGTGCATTTGCTGCCAAACGCTCACGGGCCGAAATCCGATTTCTTGAGGCACTGTATTACGCTGCCGGTATTCTGCGGGCGGAGTTCATCCTGAACGCAAAGCCTACCCTTTGGCGCAAATACATTATCTCGCCGGAAGGTCTTGTTTCGTGGTCTATACCGTCGGGGTACGAGAAGTGGACCAGCCCCCTGACATACGACTACGGTGACCCAGGGTCGCCGTACACAGCGAAACGCTACTATGCGTCTTCAGCCCATCACTACGAGATGTTCCATCTCGCACGAGTTGCCTCAGGTGGCGCCAAAGAACCTTATCTTGCAGGGGAGCGAATCTATAACTGGGTCAGGCACCAATGGCATCAAAGAGTAGGTTACAGCAGTGGCCGGATGCCGTTTGGTAGAGAAAAGGGAGGGTATGAGAGAACGAGATACTTCTTCCACACCAGTGGCCCACCCAGGATCATCATCAGCGACCTTCTTCGCGCTATCGGTATTCCTGCCTCATCTGCGGGCGCGGCTTATTTCCAGGGTCGGGGATGGGTCAACATTGATGTTCACGCCCCTTACGGCAGCGATCCGAAAAAGAACCGGTTCTATTATGCTGAGGTCCCTCCACCAACCAGGAATATGTCAGTACCGTCGCCAAAGGATCACTTTGCGATTGAGATCCAAGATTTGTCACATCGCAGAACAGGTGCATCCCGCTCTTTGCGGAGGATGGTGTTTATAAACCCACACGATGTCCTGGCCTATGGACCAAAATACGTGGTAGAACACAGCGGTGATGCCGATACCATCGTCCTGACCATGAAAACCGCTCAAGGAAACCTTTTCTTTCAATCGGGGACCACTGCTGTGAAGAACAATACTGATGTGCTGGGACCGCTGCTGACAGCAGCTCACCAGCGCGGCAAGAGGGTGTACGCAGCCGTGTCTACCCTGATTGATCGTAAGGCGGGAGTAGCTCACCCGGAATGGCGCCAACGATTGAACTCCGAATTCAACAGAGGGGAGAGCTGGCCGAATATACATATCTCCCCATGCGTTACCGCATACCGCAAAAAGTTGAAGCAGCACTTGCATGATTTGATATCTGCTTACCCAGTCGATGGTATTGTGTTTAGTGGGTTGTACTTCGCTAACATTTTTGGAGAAGAAGATACTCAAGGTCACTCGACTTGCCCTAAGGGAAAGAGTTGGATGAGTGGGGTGCTGACTGACTATACAAAAGATCTGGTTCTAACTATCCGAAAAGTCAATCCCAGGGTCGATACGGTATTGATGAGTTATCCACTTCTGAATGCCAAGAATCATTATCACGGACTGAAGAGTGAAAAACTTGGCCATCAGGACTTGTCCGCTCTCGCGAAGGTGGTGAATCACGTGGTGCTGATTGTTCCCGGAACTTCTTGGGTGTCTGGTGGATTACAAGCATCCGTCTGGAAATCTCTTCACGACTATTATGCCCAGACTGGTCGTAAGCCCTGGGTTTCGGTGAATCTTGTAGATGAATGGGAATATTCCTCAGCCTTTTACCGTGGATTGCGAGACATGCTAGGTGCAAAATTTCCGATCTCGGGTTTTGGGCTACACACCGGGCTTTCTGCAGTCGGTGAACTTTCACCAGCCCTCAGTAGGACTGTATGGTCGACGGTTCGTCACATAAGTCCGGCGAAGACCGATTGAGCATTCAAATCTGGAGGGCGACAATGTTGATTTATCAGGTGTGGCCATGACGCGAATCCAAACCTCCCCTAGTGCACTAGGAACTGGTGTGAATACCAGTGCAATTGGCAGACGGCCTACGCCATGGCTTGCCCGTCTCACACTGGTTCTGCTTTTTTTGACCATGCCAAGTGCTGTTTTTGCCACCGTGGTGCGCGAGTGGCAGGACAAGCAGATCGACGAGATCGTAGCCGAATGCAAGGAAGCCATTCGATCGGACAAGAATCTAGAGGTACCTGCAAACCGAAGTCTCTGTCACCAGGCGGTTGCGGTAGACAGCGGGTACGCGAGAAAAATGCTCCATCGCTCTGCCGGTGTTGAAGAGACAATGCGTCTCTATCTTGATGTTGCGATCCTTGCTGCGAAACCGAGTTTGGAGCTCGGTACAAGTAAATTAAAGCGTATCCAGCGGCAGCAGGCAGCGTTTTGGCGGGAATCAAAAAAAGCAAACCAGGATCTGCTTTTTCTTCAAGACGTTGCTGGTTTTCCTTACCGTATTGCACTATCTCCTCGGTCAGAACGTTTAGCCGATGTCATCGTACACTTCCAGAAAGGACTAAATTTGCACATTGAATCAACGCAAACTGGACGAGCATTAGCCCTACGCTATCTTCTGGAAAAGAGGGTAGGTACCTGGCACATAGAGGATTTCGAGCCTACGCGTCTGACTCAGATGGATCCCGCCGAGTGGCTGGCCGACTATGTTGACCTAGCGAGGCGTATTCGAGCACAGGATGTTGGGAGTGTTTCTAGTGTGCCGATAGATCCTTCTCACCTAGGCCACTTCTGGCTGGATGGAAACCCGGAATCTGATGCTCTGTTTATCAAGCAGAATGCCGGATTCTATATAAAAACCCGGCCGGTAAAGAAATCCGATTGGGCTGATGACACAGCGACGTTGGCCATTGAATACGACACGAGTCCTTTAGGACCTTCGAGTGCACTCTGGGGAAACTATGCTCTTGAAGCAAGAAACGGGCAGTGGTTTATTAAAAGTTTTAAGCGTGGACCCTTTTACACATCTGCTATGCCGATCTCCTGGATCAATGGGTACTTGGATTTGGCCAAAAGCTTAAATCATGTGGCTTCCCTGCCATGTGAGAAGGAGTATCCGGTAGCTCAGGTAATCGCATACAAGTGGCGCGCGGAGACTTTGTACTTGCACAATATGGACTGTTGCGATATTCCTAATTCGGTCTATGACGCGTCATGCACCTACCGATGTGCTCCCTCGGGCGGGATTCACGGTGGCGGCGATTTCAAGTGTCCGAACTTCACTGCCGAGGCCACAGAGATCGTGCAACTATGGCCATCCGTCGACTCCAACGCAGACGGCGAGGGCCTTAGCTATGACCGCTTGCAGAGTTTCTGGCTGGACAAATCAAGAGGCGACGACGCTTCTTTTCTTGCAAGAAACGCAAACAGCCACATATTTTCCATGTCGTTAAAGAGAGAAGCTACGGGCTATTCCACCGCATTGTTCCAGATGCAACAACAGACGAAAGACGCTCACGGAAACATAGTTTGGGTCCCGGAATCCGCAGAGTCAGGCGAATACACCCTCATTGAAAAAGATTCCCAATGGTTTTTCACCGAGTTCCATGAGGTTGTAGCTGACAGCGATAACACCCTTGGAACGCCTGAGTCGGAAAATCAACTGGTTTTTCAGGACCATACGGCCGTTTTCGATTATCTGAAGCAGTCACAAATCTTGGTGAAAAATCTCACGACCTGTAATCCGTCTGAAATCGTTTTTACCGAACCTCGCGACCCACCAAGGACCCAGCAGTTTCATATCATGGGTTACGAGGGGGATCTATGTCGATTCAAGGTGGGGGTTATTGGTACGATTGGCGCGCTTTGCAAGGCTTCGAGAGCGGCGATTGAGACTTTACTGGCACAGGAGAATCACATCGTAGAGCAATTAAAAAGCTCTGTTGAGGGTGAGTACCCTATTCGAATTACGCTGGATGAGGGGCTTAAGGCTAAAGCGAGTAAGGCGATGAATCGTGAGTGTGAAGTCACGATGGGGGAGCAGCCTCCGATCGACAAGGATAAATACATCTTTGACACGCTCCTTTATGTTGAGAACTTGGGGGTCTGTCATCCTTCAACCTACAGCTATCCGCATCCCCTGGTTCCCGACTTTATCGGCCGGAATGTGATCAAGGGAGTCGACGGCGAATTCTGTCTGATCGAGATGTTCATGCCGAACGATCTCGTCATGAAGTGTCGGGCATCCCGCAGGACGGTAGAGTTAATGCAGAACGAGACAAAGAGAATGCTCAAGGAACTGCAGGAATCGGGTCGCTACCACATTTCCATAAAAATCGACCTGGATACTGGTCTGACGTCCTCAGATCTTAGCAATGCGATGAACAAGGAATGCCAGTGGTAAAACGATAAATCGAGCCTTCACTGTTCGCCTCACCTGTGTATAAACTACTGGGATGGATATCCCTACGCATGGCGTTGTTAAAGGGTTGGGTGGTCCCCGTTTGTGGTACTGTTTTTAGTTGTACCGTGTCTCCGGGCGCACAGGAATTCAACTACCTGTCATGGAATCCAATCTAGCTGCCGCTCTGAAACGGTCGTGATTCACGAATCCAGTAAAGCTGGACTGAAATGAAGAAACTATTTTCTGTCGTAACTCTGGCGTTGTTGTCGATGGTTCTGTCTGAAATGGCATTTGCTGTCGATTCGTGCGCCCAATGCGCGGTGCAATACGAACGTGGGAAAAGGTTTTGTGATCGAGTTTTTTTAGCAAATGCAGAGAAGAAAATCAACGACTACTGTCATTCAGAGGTATCCAGAAATTTTAAACAATGCCGAGCAAAGCACTGTGATGGAATAGAGGGGCTGGACGACGTGGTGTTGGTGAGAGACGGGGATGCTTCCTCGCAGAAGCTCATAGAGGTTCAGGGCCCTGGGTTTGAGAAGATTCAGAAAGTGAACCCACTGTACCAAGATGGTTTCACGGACTTTCTGTTGGTGGCGAGTCCGCGGCTATCAGGGCTGAAGAATACCAGGCATATTTTGATTCGTGTGACCAGCGCTGCGCCGCTGGGCCGGGGCTATCAGCTGCAGGCGACCCTGGACGGTCGGACTTTTCTACTGCCGGTGGCAATCGTGGTGGTGGAGAAGAAACCCAAGGTTGAGCCCAGGGTGCGCATGGTCAAGCCTGACCCGGTGACTTTAGTGGCCGGGGGGGATCTGGTTGAAATACAGATCCATGGAATAGGATTGGAGCGCTTGAACGCACTTCGAGTTGTTCACCATGGACAGGTAATCAGCGAGGTCGAGACCTTTCTGGGAGTCGGGCCGACTGGCGAACTTCATCTTGCAAAGGTTGGGGCAAGACCGGATGCTGAACCCGCTGACGGTTATGAACTCCATGCTCAGCTGAAAAAAGTGTGGACGAAGTTACCGGTGCGGTTGCAGGTGATCGCGCCCGAGGTGGTGAAGGAAGGCAAGCCGGAGGAGGAGACTGACCAGGAACGTAAGGAAGAGGAGGAAATGGAGCCGAAGGATGAGGCTGAACAGATACTTCAGGAGAAGTCGGAAGAAGACGTAAAACCTGAGTCCAAGGACGAATCTGAACCAGATCTAGCCGGCAAGCAACAGGAGGAAGAAGCAAAACAGCATGACGACCGACTGCACGTTCCCCCCCTAACCACAGCTAAGCACGAAGCGCTTCCTCAATCTTGTCAGTTCCTCTATCCCCTCTCCTATGGGATACACCCGCCAAGGTCAGATTACACCGTAGTCTATCCATTGCCGGCCTCTCACCCGGCGACCTGGCATCCTTCAATCCATGCTGCCCTAGACCAGGCACGACAGCTGGGAGACGTGAATCAGGACGGTATCATTGCCATCTGTGTTGAGCCCGGTTCATACAAGGGTGGTTTCGAAATTGAAGAATCGGAGTTTGACGGCATTCCGATCTGGCTTTTCAGCTCGCGAGGCAAAGAATACACGAACATCTCCGGGTTTCTGAGTGGAATCCAAATCAGCCATGCGATCACCGTTTCTGGTAGTGGCACACAACCCCTGTCAACTTTACAGTTAAGCGATATTGCAGATCTACCGCCGTTGATTGAAGCGCCAGATTTGGAAGTGGCCAACGTCACGATCCAGGGGTTCAATGTATCAAATTACGACTTTTCCACAATGCTTGACTGTTACGAAGTCATGATTCCCGAACCTACTGGACTTGTATGTGAAGGATTAGAAGCAGATAGTTTTGGTGGTGCTGCAGTACTCGCGACTTCGACATTCATCCGAATTTCGAATTCGGAGTTCAATCATAATGCTTACCCCGGCCGCGGGGGAGTGATCGCGACCCATGGATCGCGTCTGGAGATCCTTTCTTCATTTTTCAATAACAACCGCACCTATACAGACAATGATGGTTGGTCGAACGGCGGGGTGTTGTTCTCGACAGATGGCACTTGGTATCAGTTGCCACTGGACAACCGGGTCTGGATCAACCGAAGCGAATTTGGATCAAACTCTTCCGGCCGTGGCGGGGCAATCTACACCTGGAAAGACGAAGGCTCCGCAGAACTTCGAATTGAAGATTCGATATTTCAGCAGAATCACGTCATTCCAATCGACGGGGTAGCTGGCGCCGGAGCTATTTGGTCGTCTGGTCCGGAGGTTAGCATCGAACAGACAAAATTCTTAGACAATTCGGTTTGTGAAGGATTTTCAATTCAGAGTTGTGAAGGAGGAGGAGGCGCACTGGTTACCGTACTCGCACCAGTGTCGATTTCGGGATCGCTCTTCAGAGACAACAGGACTGATGGGGGAGAAGGGGGAGCTGCCGTAATCGATTACCGAGGTGGACAGATCGTTATCACCGATACTGAATTTTCTGGAAATTTTGCTGAAAATAACGGTGGCGCTGTTTCTTTCGGCACACCTTCAGGACAAAAACCGGAAGGCAACGCCCTCATAGAGCGAACACAATTTGTTGGGAATTCGGCATCGAAGGGCGGGGCGGTTTTTGACGGCCTTGCCAGCCTTGCAATTCGGGACAGTTCATTTGAAGGGAATAACTCAGACCTAAACGGCGGCGGAATTTTCTCCAGAGGCAGGCTGGCCATTCAGGAATCCAGCTTTACTAATAACCAGGGCGGGACGACCGGAGGGGCAATTGCCCACTACGCTCACCCTGCGAAACGCGAATTGCCAGCGAATCTGTATTTGCAGAGCACAGAGTTTGTTCAAAACAGAGCCAATGGTGCAAAGGGTGGGGCAGTAGACTGTGTCCTCGATACTCTACTAACTGGGCCTCGTATCCAGATAGTAGTTCAGGATTCACTGTTCGATAGCAACCAAGTGTCGGGGCACGGCGGGGCAATCTATACCGGATCGGAGTGCGACATAGAAATAAGCGGTGGCGAGCTCGTCGGCAACCAGGCGTTGTTTGGCGGCGGGATGTATACAAGGAACAGCCTGGTCAATATCAGCGGCTTGACCATTTCCGGAAATACCGCGACTCAGAAGGGCGGTGGGATAGCATTTGACCGCTACGGACTCACATGTGACGGGACAATATCGAATTGTTTCGATTATCTTCCAGACCTCAACATCAACGATAGCGTCGTGTCTGATAATGAAGCGGCAGAAGGGGGCGGCATCTGGGTCTTCTGTGGCGATCACTCTGGCCTTTGGGAGACCGGGCATTTCACTTCGCTCGGCGGAGTTTTCTCTGATGTCCAAGGCGGCGATTCAGTCAGAAATGGATTGCCTCACTCATGGGTGAACTTTGTCGATCTGGTATTTACCGAGAATCGAGCAACCGATGCTGGTGGAGCTCTCCATACAGAGGAATGTGATTTGATACACAGGCGAGGCGGGTACTATGGAAATGAAGTCACCGGCGTGGGTGGAAAAGGTGGCGCGATCTACGTTATGCCGCGAGCTGAACAGCACCTATTACAGTTGGCAATGCAGGAGAACAAAGCCTTACTAGGCCGGGGTGCTGCGATCTACGAGGATTTTTTGAGAGAAGGCATATTCGTACATTCCCCTGACGTGTATCTTGAAAATGTACTTGTAGCAGACAATGTTGCCGAACAAGGCAGTATTCACTTAGCCAAGTTTCAGGATGGGATATCCACTATCAATCTTAATTTTGTCACCCTGGCGGGAAACTGCCTGTCTTCTTCAGGAGAGCAATCGGCAGGGTTGACTTGCCATCGAGAATCAAGTTCGGGGGGGGATATGTGTGGTAAAGACGTCACCAGCAATAGCATTATTGCCTTTAACCAAACCGGTACAGACTATGAAGTGGAGGGCCCCAGCATGAATTGGGCCGATGATTACGGGCAACTCATCCGGGATTGGTCTCGGCCGAATACCTTCCGGGAGTTCTTTGCAATCTATGATGGTAATCCTACATACCAACCCCCTAACTGGTTGATACCTTATGAGCATGACTCACCCCCCTATACCAATCCCCTCTTTATTGCTGATGGCAACACCTCTGCAACGAATCTCTCACCGTGCGATACCACGGTGTATCCAACCGGTAGCTATGACTATCACCTTGCGCCGGATAGTTCGTTAATCGATGAAGGTGATCCCTTTGCGGGCGCTGACTGCGCCGATGGGACTCCGGCCGACATTGGAGCCTATGGCGGCCCAGATGGGTGCTGGTAAGGTACGCACAGAAACTTCCTCCTAAAAATTTGGAACGGAGGTCTATTCGACACCCATGGCAGTATAACTGCGACCTATTCAGAGAGAGATAGGAAAAAGAAATAAGAATGTTGCGATGATACGATCTAACTTTACTGCCCGCCTGTGCTTGTATTTACTTGTAGGTTTATTCGTATTTAACTCCTATGCGAATCCGGTGACCATTGAATTTGGTGGTGGTACTTACGTTGGTGAAGTTTACAAAGGTGTTCCGAATGGATATGGAACCTTTACTGATTCAGAAGGTAGAAAGTTTGTCGGGCAATGGAAAGATGGTCAGCCAGTTATAAGTGGCTCTTCTAATAGTAATGCTCAACAATCAGAGGGTGCTCAAAACGTTGTGACAATGAAGTTTGGTGGTGGTACTTACGTTGGTGAAGTTTACAAAGGTGTTCCGAATGGATATGGAACCTTTACTGATTCAGAAGGTAGAAAGTTTGTCGGGCAATGGAAAGATGGTCAGCCAGTTATAAGTGGCT
>Ga0315338_1003222_pt1 | contig 14578 bp, 10 predicted proteins | sample ASW8metaG_FD_204518 | JGI IMG/M metagenome (GOLD analysis project Ga0315338, IMG submission 204518) | Ammonia-oxidizing marine archaeal communities from Monterey Bay, California, United States - ASW #8 | ecosystem: Environmental > Aquatic > Marine > Coastal | place: USA: California | collected... | reverse complement strand
ACGCAACCTAACAGCCTCTGCTGCATCGCGTTTGACCAATAGGGTACCAGCGGGTGTAAAACGGGTTGGGCTTTTTGTGGATCCTACAGACGAAATGATTACTACAGTACTCAACCAAAATGTGCTTGATTTAATTCAACTGCATGGAAACGAACCTCCGGAACGGGTTACAGAAATTAAGGGTATTACCAGTCTAAAGGTGATCAAAGCCCTCAAGATCACAGATATTCGGGACTTAAAGTATGTTTCTGTATACCAGGGGGTGGCGGAATGGTTAATGTTTGACGCTTTGGCTCCTAAAGACATGAAAAGAGCGCTACCCGGCGGGAATGCCCTCTCATTCGATTGGAATATCCTTGCCCGAGCAAATATACCAACACCTTGGATTTTGGCAGGTGGCCTAAACCAAGAAAATGTTAAGGAAGCGTTGAGCATCAGCGGAGCTAAAGTGGTGGATGTCTCTTCGGGTGTAGAAAAGCAGCCAGGAGTAAAGTGTGTAGAGAAAATCCAATCCTTTATTCAGGCTGTTAAGGAGGCATAATTTACTCGCTTTTTATAAACATAGGGTTTAAGGAACCGGCACCTATAATAGGTATATTATGACACAGCTTAACACACTTAGAGCGGGTCCTGACGACGATGGTCATTTTGGCATCTTCGGCGGAAGATATGTTGCCGAGACCTTGATGCCATTAATACTGGAAGTTGAAAAAACTTACGATAAAATAAAAGAAGACCCCTCATTTCAAAAAGACGTAGAAAATTATTTAAATGATTTTGTAGGGAGACCTTCGCCATTGTTTTATGCGAGGCGTCTCACTAAACACCTTGGGGGTGCAAAAATCTATTTCAAACGGGAAGACCTTAATCATACAGGTGCGCACAAGGTAAACAATTGTATTGGGCAGATTTTGGTGGCCCAACGTATGGGAAAGAAGCGCATAATTGCGGAGACAGGTGCGGGTATGCATGGAGTTGCTACAGCCACAGTTTGTGCTTTATTTGATATTCCGTGCACCATTTATATGGGTACTACTGACATCGAGCGTCAGGCCCCCAATGTAAGCCGGATGAGGCTGTTAGGCGCTGAGATTATTCCGGTTACATCTGGATCTTCGACCTTGAAAGATGCCATGAATGATGCACTCCGTGATTGGGTGGCAAATGTTGATGATACATATTATCTTATTGGGACGGTTGCAGGACCACACCCATATCCAACCATGGTCCGCGATTTTCAGTCGGTAATTGGTAAAGAAACCAGATCTCAAATCTTTAACAAAGAAGGTCGGTTACCTGACAGCCTTGTCGCTTGCATAGGCGGCGGGTCCAATGCGATAGGGCTATTCCATCCGTTCTTGGATGACAGCGCTATTCGAGTAATTGCGGTTGAGGCGGCTGGCGAGGGAATTGAAACGGGGAAACATGCCGCTAGCTTGTCAGCAGGCCTGCCGGGCGTGCTCCACGGTAATAGGACCTATTTATTACAAGACCAAGATGGCCAGATTAATGAAGCCCATTCTATTTCCGCCGGGCTTGATTATCCCGGTGTAGGACCAGAACATGCGTGGCTCCATGATATTGGGAGGGTGGAGTATGTGTCAGTCACTGACAAAGAAGCAGTTTCGGCATTTCAATTAACTACAAAGACCGAAGGTATCATCCCAGCCCTAGAATCTGCCCATGCCGTTGCCCACGCTATAAAAATTGCTGGGGAATTACCTGTGGACCATATAATGATAATAAATATGAGTGGTCGCGGTGATAAAGATATCGATGCGGTAGCGCAACATTTGGGAAAAAATTAGTGAGTGGTTCCCGCATCACCAACAGGTTTGACTTGCTTGAAAAGGAGGGAGGGTCTGGCTTGGTGACGTTTTTGACGGCGGGGGATCCGGACTTTAAAACGTCGCTTCAAATTCTTAAAAAACTGCCAGCGTCAGGAGCCGATGTCATTGAGTTAGGAATGCCCTTTTCAGATCCTATGGCTGATGGTCCGGCCATACAGGCGTCTAGTCAGCGCGCTTTAAAAGCCGGGATAAATTTAAAAAAAATTTTTTCAATTGTCGAAATTTTTAGATCCGAGGATACTGAAACACCCATAGTGCTTATGGGCTATTTTAACCCGATTTATATTTATGGGATTGAAGCATTTATTTCTGATGCAGAGTCCGCGGGCGTTGATGGGTTAATTATAGTTGACCTGCCACCAGAAGAGCCTGAATTGCTAAATATAATGGAAAATTCCAGCCTTCAATTTATTTATTTGATAACACCCACCACCAATGACGAAAGATTGCCAAAAGTAATAAAGCATGCAGGTGGTTTTATTTATTATGTTTCGGTTACCGGAATTACAGGAACCAAAACAGCTTCTTCTGAACACGTAGAATTAGCTCTTTCTCGAATTCGCCGCTACACTGATCTCCCAATAGCGGTTGGCTTTGGAATAAAGACGCCTGAACAAGCTACGAAAATCGCTAAATACGCAGACGCTGCCGTAGTCGGGTCAGCGCTGGTATCGCGCATTGAAGACAACTTAGATGCCAATGGTAAACCGACATCGGCTTGTGTGGCCGCTGTACTAGATTTTGTCGGCCAAATATCAGAGGGTATCCGTTCAATTTCCAAAAATGCGCAGGAAAATGCCCCTGAATAGTTCGGATTTAGTTCAACGTCTCAACCGGCTTTATCCAAAAAAAATTGATTTGTCATTGGGGCGAATTGAACGACTGCTTAAAAACCTGGGTAACCCTCATGAGCATCTTCCCCCAGTCATTCATGTGGCCGGAACTAATGGTAAGGGGTCTTTAATTTCATTCATGCGCGCAATTTCAGAAGCCGCCGGTCAGAAGGTCCATGTTTATACCTCTCCCCATCTCGTTCAATTCAACGAACGGATTCGAATAGCTGGTGATATTATTTCTAATAATAAGCTAATTTCGTTGTTGGACGAATGTGAGCTGGTGAATGAAGGGCACCCGATAACATTTTTTGAACTTACAACGGCAATTGCATTCCTGGCATTTTCACAAACACCGGCAGACTTGGTGTTGTTGGAAACAGGCCTAGGAGGACGGTTGGATGCGACAAATGTCCTAACTCGACCTGCTGTCACTGCGTTAACACCCATTTCAGTCGATCATGTTGAATTTCTTGGGTCTCATGTTACAAATATTGCAGCGGAAAAAGCGGCCATTATGCGTAAGGGTGTTATCTCGGTCATTGCAAACCAAGAGCGTAAAGTTAATCAGGTTATTGCAGCCATTGCATCCAACGTGGGCGCACTCTGTCAGTTTCAGGGCCAGGATTGGGATTTTGGGATACCTCGAGATAAATTCAATATCCAAACAAGTAGTCGAAATTCTTATTATTCACTTCCGAACCTTCAAGGTGCACATCAACTACAAAATGCGGCTCAAGCAATCACGTGTTTGGACGCGTTAAAAAACGTTACATTTTCTCATAAGCATGTCGAATTTGGTTTACTAAACGCGAAGTGGCCGGGACGTCTGCAGCAAATAAAATTTGGTCCATTAATAGAGTGCCTAAATACTGGATGGGAGATTTGGGTCGATGGCGGGCACAATGCTGCGGCAGGAACCATTTTAGCTCAACAAGCCCGCATTTGGAGCGACCTACCTCTCTTTGCTATTTTTGGGATGATAAAGACAAAAAATCCTGGTGCTTTTATTGCGCCATTATGTCCTTATCTTGCCGAGATTATGACGGTAGAGATTGAGGCAGAGGAGTCCTCGATAAAAGCGGGAGAGCTTGCTTTATTGGTTAATGAAAAAGGTTTAAGAGCAACACCAATGCCCTCTATTGGGGCAGCAATTGAAAAACTTATGGTATTGTCCCTTAGTCCGGCACGGGTGTTAATTTGTGGTTCTTTGTATTTAGCAGGGCAAGTTTTAGATAAGCATAACTAACGGATCATAATTCTTTATCGGCATGAATGAGATTGAAAAAGGAAAAATATCTAATCAAACCTTTGCTGAATAAGCTTGAAAAGTTTCAACCAACGCCCACCCTTGCGTACTTTCTCATAACACTAGCCACCTTTTTATGGGCGCTGAGCATTGTAACTATTAGAGGTGTTCATGAAGAAATTCCACCTCTAGGACTGTCATCTTTGCGATGGTTTCTGGGCGTTATATTTTTACTACCGTTTGTCTGGGTGGAATTATTTCGTAAGTATGAGCTCATTAAACGGCACTTTGGTTGGCTTTGCTTAATGGGTGTACTTCAGGTAGGTAGTTCTACAATGCTAGTGGTAGGTGTTAATTTTACTACAGCAATTAATGCAGCGGTTATTAACGCCGCACAGCCAGCGACGACGGCAATTGCTGTATGGATTGTTATGAGGGATAAAATTACTTTAGGACAAGGAATTGGCATCATAACAGGATTGATTGGTATCATGGTTATCGTTGGCCGAGCCGATTTTGCGACACTGTTGAGATTTGATGTAAACACTGGAGATTGGTTTGTGGTTCTAGCAATTATTGGCTGGGGTTTTTACGCATCCATGATGAACCGCATGCCTCGGGAACTGGGAATGACGACCTTTCTTTTTCTGACTTTGGCTACAGGTAGCTTTGCAAGCCTGCCCTTTTTCATATGGGAAACTATTAATGTTAAAGCAGTTCCTTTCACGTTTGAATCCGTAATCGCGATTATATATCTAGGAATCATAGTCTCAGTATTTTCTATTTATCTTTGGAATGCCGGCATCCGATCCATTGGAGCTAACAAAGCATCCATCTTTTTAAATTTAATCCCAGTATTTGGCGCAATATTGGCTATAACGTTTCTTGGAGAAAACTTGCTATTATTTCATTTTATTGGCGGAGCCTTAGTCTGCTTGGGAATAACACTAGTGATAAAGCTCGGTAGAAGATCGCCAGAAATAAATTAGATCACCATTCAAACCCCAATTATAGGATGTTGCTGGCGTGCTTACGGCGGGCATATAGACAAGTTTTACATTAGTCTTTTGGGTGAGGGAGACCCAACAGGTTCGATATCAAATATTACAAATATGCTGGCTAAATTACAGACTCCACCCACTCCTTAAGTTTGCTCTTTGGCAAGGCCCCTACTTTAGTTGAGGCCACTTCCCCGTCCTTAAACAACATCAAAGTAGGGATACCCCGTACGCCGTATTTGGAAGGTGTTTCAGGATTTTCATCAATATTGACCTTGGCAAGTGACATCTTTCCATCCAATTCATCGCTAATTTCGTCCAGTGAAGGCGCGATCTGTTTGCATGGGCCACACCATTCCGCCCAAAAATCAACCAGCACAGGACCATCAGCCTGCAGGACATCGAGTTCAAAGGTGTCATCGGTAACTTGCTTCGCCATGAGGTTCAATCCTATGTGTGATTTTGGAAGTATTTATTTTGAGAAATTACACTAATTCAGTTTGAATCTATTTATGCATGTCTAAGACGTCAAGGTGAATAAGTAGCTAATAATTCTGTTTTGAGGTGCATCAGATTTGGTCCATTCGTCCACAACAAAAAGCACTCAATGTTGCGCTCAGGATAAATTCGTTCGAGGGCAACATTGTAAGCTGACATTTGACGCAAATAGTTTTCAGGCACGTCCATAGGATCAGTCGGTGGAAATTGGTTGGTTTTGTAATCAACAATCATAATGCGATCCTTTTGTACCACCAGCCGATCGATCTGGGCGGATATAACCTTGCCGTTTACCTCACCCACCAAAGGCACTTCCGCTCGAGAAGCCAAACCAAAAATTGTATGGAATTTAGGATCGTTTATGACGGCTAAAGTTTCTTCTAATATCTTAGTTTGTGCGTTGTTACTTAATTTATGAGTGTCTAATGCTAAATATCTCTGAGCAGCTTCCCGCCTGGAGCCATCAGCTATATCGGGCAGAGTTTGTAGCAATTTATGAATGATGTTTCCTCGGTTAAAGCGCTGACCTTTTTCATCACTTAGGGGCGAACACACAACTGGTTCCAAATTACTTGAGTAGGAGGGTGTAAGGGGTAAATGCGTGATGGGTTCGTCCGGTGCTGGTGACAAGGCCCATGGATCAAGCTTATGTGCGATTTTTTCTTTTGCTGTCTTCACAGCCCTGACTATAGATATTTGAGGAGATGAAATTCGTATTATTTGGTTGTCGCTGGTTTCCTTTAACTCTGTTAACAGCGGATCTTCAATTTTTTCTCCAATCCTAGAGATTGCCATTTCCATTTTATTGTACCAGCATTCTTCTGAAACGGCCTTTTTTGTGCGCCATCCACAGATATAAAGTCGATCTTGGGCACGTGTCATAGCAACGTAAAGCAGTCTACGATATTCTTGATCCCTTTTGTTTATCGCCTTCTTCCGTTCCTCCTCGGCAATATTATCAAATAAGCCTCTTCTTGGTGGCCAAATAAACGCAATGTCACCGCCTCTTTGATCTTGTGGCCATAAAAGCGGGGGTAAATGGGCAGGCATCTGCATTGTATCGGGAAGAAAAACTATAGGAGCTTGCAAACCCTTGGCTCCATGCACGGTCATTATGCGGACTGCTTCTGGTCTTGCTTGTTCTAGGTCACGTTTGATTACTACGTTGCTAGCCTCCATCCAGTCAAGAAAACCTTCCAAAGAGGGAGTGTGGTTCTGTTCATAAGCTAGCGCCAAGTTGAGAAACTCGGAAATTGGGTCGGCGGCTTCGGGACCGAGTCTAGATAGGATGTTTTTTCGTCCTTCCTTTGCATCTAAAAGGTAGCTGTAAAGTTCAAAAGGTGTAACAAAATCCACCTTAGACATCATATTAGACAGAAACTCATATGCCCTTTGAAACATATTATCGTCAGCAAAGCGTGTATTTAGTTCCTGCCAAAGAGATCCAGATCGGTTGTAAGCGAGATCAAATAAATTTGTTTCATCAAATCCTATAAACGGGCTTTTCAATACGGTAGCCAGCGTCAGATCATCCTGCGGCAGTAATAAAAAACGTCCCAATGCCATCAAGTCCAACACGGAAATTTGTTCCGTTAACACCATGCGGTCGCTGCCGGCCACACCGATATTACGAGATTTCAATGCCCTTACTAATTCTTCAACAATTGTGCCACGTTGACGCACTAGAACCATGATATCACCAGCTTGAATGGCCCTCCCGTGCGATAAAAGATGCTCCTCATTCTCGATCATACGGTGGATACGTTCAGCAATTAGACGTGCAAGCCGAGTAGGGGGTGAATCGCGTTGAATACGTTCAATCGGGGGTTTCCAAGAAATTGGTGTGTCGGCCTCTCGCGGTTCAACGGGAGGCCAAAGCTCCACAAGGCCACCATCCCCCGCCCGGGCCGCTTCGTGTTTAATTTCATTGCCATCGAGCATGACCCCATCTTGGGCGCCAATAGCTGTGAAGACGGCATCTACAGTCATCAGAATAGCAGGCGTTGATCGAAAGGATACCGTTAAATTAACTTCCCGCCAATTATGTCCGGCGTTCGAAACCCTTTCGCAAAAAAATGACTGCATTGCCTGGAATTCTCCCGGGTCAGCACCCTGGAAACTATAAATCGATTGCTTTAAATCACCAACAGAAAAGACTGTGCGTTCATTTTCTTGTGCGCTGTTCCCTACAGTGAATTCATTTACCAAAGCCTTTATTATCCCCCATTGCTCAGGACTGGTGTCTTGAGCCTCGTCAATCAAGACGTGATCTATCCCTCCATCCAATTTAAACAAAACCCAGGGCGCTATCCCTTCACGATTTAGGAGACGGCCAGTTTCTTGGATTAGGTCATCATAGTCGATTAGGGAGTGTTGCTCCTTTTGTCTTTGATAAGAGGTCAATAGTGCATCAGAGAAGTGTAGAAGAGCCTCGGTAGTCTCGACAATGATGGCGGAACGGACCCGCGTCAACGTATTAGCCAACCGATTTGCTTCTTCTTCGAGTATCTCCTTTACATCAGGATTAGCTTCCTTAATTTTCTTTGTAACTAGAGCTTTTCTGATTTCAATTGTACCGGTATATCGCGCAGCTGTGAGGAATGCGTCAGCATAGAGTTCAAATTTCTCTATGGGGTTTTTATCACAATCCAGCCAACTTTGGATCTTCTTGGCCCGTTCAATATCAGTTTTCGAACCGGTAGATAATATTTCAGCAGCGTACCGAAGCCGCTGCTTATCATTGGTGTGGGAGGTCAAGGCGCTGGATAATATAGTCTCTGATGTTTCTTCTTCATCAACCCTCATCAACTTACGGACGTGTTGAAGAATTTTTGCTATGTCTCCATGCTTAATCAGCAAACGGTGCAGACGTCCTCGGGCAGCCGTCAAGGATGCCAAAAGGGTTGGAATAGATGCCTCGTGTGCGTGACTGGTAATAACAGCAAGTGCGGCAGAAAGTATTTTTTCTCGTTTGGTGTTTGCACGTGCAAGAACATCTTCCCTTGCTTTTACCAGTAGCTCGTTCGTATCTCTTTCATCCATCAGCTTAAAATGGGGTGCAATGCTTGCTTCCAATGGAAAACGTCTAAGCAAAGATTGGCAAAAGGCGTGAATGGTTTCGATTTGCATACCCCCAGGTGTTTCCAAAACTAGGGCAAATAACTGTCTAGCTCGCAGCATATGCTGCTTACTAGGGTGCGTGCCGGTAAGTTGGTGGAGTTCAATTCTAAGATCCTGATCTCTTATCGTTGACCATTTGCCAAGCCTCTTGGCAATGCGACTCTCCATTTCGGCGGCAGCGGCCCGAGTAAAGGTTAAGCAAATTATTTTCTGCGGATCATTTCCCGCGACTAATAAACTTAAAACTCTATCTGTCAGAACCTTTGTCTTACCAGTCCCAGCAGAAGCTGATACCCAAACAGACGTTGTTGGGTCTGATGCACTGCGCTGTGACAAGACGGCTTTGTCAACAAGGCGTTGATCTGGTTCATTCATTCTTCACTATTTTCCGACAATATATCTGATACAACCCATTCCTTGACGCGAGCTAAATGCTCATAGTCGGAATATTTTGGTGCCTGTTCTGGTCTTGGCCGAGCTTCATAAGGGGTGTCCTCATGGTCGAAAGCTTTGATCAAGTTTTCCAAACCCTCAATAGCATCTTTCGCAAGCTTATGAATGTCCTCTCCGGCACTAGTAATTTCACCAGCTGGCGTGCCTCCTTTCAATCGCCAGTAATTAAGCGCGGAGACGTAATTTCCTAGAATTGATTTGAAGCCACCCGAGTTGGCAATTGCAGCTTCTAAGGGGAGTTGAGGGGCAAATCCTGCCGCTATCTCTTTTTGTGTTGGTGGTGCCCCTGTTTTATAGTCGATGATACGTAATCGTTCATTCTCGAGACGATCTATCCGATCCGCAACGGCGACTAGTGTAAATGGACCTTGCGGCCCTACCAGTACTAACTGTCCCTTAACTTCAGTTTTGATGTCAACTATTTCTAGCCGTGCGGCTCTTTCTTGGTCAATAAACCACTTTGAAATACTCAAAAATCTTGGCCACCAAAAAGCCCATACGGTGGGAAAATTTGTTATTGCACCAAACTTTTGACGTCCTAACTCGATCAGGACATCTTCAGCATTGTCGGGTAATGGTTCGCCCAGACGGGCTGGGTAAGTCTCAGAAAACTGGTTGAGAATTTGGTGGACCAATGTTCCATAGTCAGCGGTTTCGAGAGCCAAGTTAAGAGCCGGTAATGGTATCAGTTTAAGGATATATTTTGCATAGATTGAATACGGGTCACGCATCCAAGTTTCCACCTGTGTGACTGAGAGTTGTCTCGGGCGCGCTGAAACCGGGGGGGTTGGCGCAGGAGGTGTGATGCTCTCCGTTTTCTTTGGTTTATCCAAAAGGGCTTGCAAATCCTTCCACGGGTGCTTGGGACAAAGAACAGATAATAAATCATGTCCATCAAGTAGCTGAGTAATGCGTAACAGCCATCGAGCTGGGACGGTGGGTGTTCCTCCTACCCGCCGTGAACGGGTTAGGGCAACACCTGGAGCAGAAAAAGCCTGAGTGAAATCATGGGCACTTAAGCCTACACGATGCTCCGGGAGAGGAAGGCCAAATTTTTGGCGCATGGGGCGGCTCATCCACGGGTCCGCACTGGCCTTGGGCGGCCAAGTACCCTCATTGAGCCCCCCCAGGATCAGCAGGTCAGCCTGTTGAAACCTCGCTTCTAACAATCCCCAAATATGTAATCTTGGATGTGTACAATACTGCTGTCTCACCCTCCGAAACGACATCAACCTCTTGAGTAAAGAGGGATAAATTAATCCTGGTAGATTGTCGATAGCGTCGGAAAAACTCGCCAGTTCGGAGACAAATTTCGACAAGGTTTCTCCAGTAGTACCCGCCCATAGGCGTTCTATTCCTGTTTCTGTATTGCTAGTCGCAAAATATTCTGAAAACTCTATATGGGCTTCCAAGATAGAGCAAAACGTGACGTCGCTTCTCGCTGATAATTGCGAAAAATACTTTGATCGTTTCTTTAACCTTCCAAGAAACTCGCGAAAATCAAGATGGCTATCTTCCAGTACAGCCAATAACCCATCGATACCAGGTTCTAGTCGGGATCCGCGTAAAACCGACACTTCAAGCAGGCGTATTAGCTCTCTCAACTTAGCGGGGAAAAATCCACAAGCGGCAATTGGATGCTTGCAAACTGCCAGAAGGTCAACTGGCTTGAACTGGCCAATTATTAGTTCAGCAGTCAAACTTAAGAATATTCCAGACGGCACGCTGGACAGGGGCTGTCCAGCGGAGTCGTCAATCTCGATGTTCCAACGATGCAGTTGGCTTTTTACCCGTCTAGCTAATTCTCGGTCAGGAGTAATAAGGGCGGCCGTTTTACCTTTCCTCTCTAGCGTTTGTCGCATCATAAGGGCAATCACGCCAGTTTCTTCGTCCAGGTCCGCGCATTCCACATATTCCACATCTTCGAACCCGTGGTTTAGCGATAATTCAAAGTGTTGCCACATTTCAACGGAAGAGGGTGGACGTAATGCAATATTAATCAATTCTGCCCTACTGGTTTTGTGTTTTTCAAAACTCTGGGCTTTCCAAATCTTTACTTCGTCCAATCTAGCGCCCATCCTAGAAAGAAGGTGTGCCATGCCATACTGGGGATGGGTTGGTTCAAGTTTGGCTAGCTCATCTTTATCCAGTGTCTGATCCAATCCAGGAAGGACCACACAGCCGTTTGGAAGCCTTGAAATAACATTCAGCAAATCCGCAGTTGCGGGTATGCTTCCTGTTGATCCGGCGGCAATAATGTAGCCTTGGGGAGGAGACGTTTTCCAAATACTAGCTTGTCTTTCAAGAAGTTTGTTTCGCCGGTCAGCAGGGTCTAGGCAGCCGTATTCATCCAATATAGCCGGCCACACCTTCGTAACTATTTCCAAAAACTTAAGAGTAATTTGCCAGTGTTCGGCATAGTCTTCCGGCACAATTTCTTTTAGATTTTTGAAAGACAAACGTTGTGTTTGGACTTGGTCGAGAAACTGCCCCAGATCTGCTGCTAGACTAACGGCTTGATCAGTAGAATAATCTTTTTGCGCAACGGCTTGCACTAGTTTTGTCAATAAAAGTGTTCGCTCGAGATCTGATATAGCGGGCTTTAAATTAAACCCAGCCGATAATCTTGGTTCTTCCCATCCGGATATTGCTTGCTCGTCGGGATCAAGATCACCTAAAGGAATCAGCCGCGGCAATAAGAGCGACTTTCCGGCGTGCCTCCTAAGGAAGGCATTTTTCAGCGTCTCCACAGCCCGGCGGGTTGGGAGCAAAATTGTAAAGTCGGAGAGTTGGGTATTGGTTTCTTCAATCTTATTGTTTAGTCCATCGGCAAACGCATCGACAAAGGGCAATCCAGCGTGGATCGTATAAATATTCGTTTTAGAAGATTGATTGTTTAACATGATCCTTAACTTATCTGCGCCGCGTGCCAGGAAACCGCTGTTGAAAATACACCTCTGCCTGGTTTAACCCATCTTCGGTCCCGATGTGGAACCAGTCACCGTCGTGAATTATCCCAAACAAACGTTCTTCTCCAATTGATCGGTCGTAAAGGTAGTTCAGCGAGAAAGCGTGATGGTGTCCGTTTTTGAATAAACGTGGATGGAGTAGTTGAACACCAGTAAAAACGTAAGGGGAAACTTGCTGTTGAGGTCGGTTTGACAATATTCCATCGGAATCAACCAGAAAATCACCAACGCCGGAATATCCGTAAGCCTCCACAGTGGAATTAAGTAGAAGTAGGCCATCCATTTCACGTTCATTCCAGCAACTGACTAATCGGCTTAGGGCAGTAGTTGGGCCGTCCAACCATAAAATGTCGCCATTAAGTACAAAAAATGGTGCATCATCGATATGGTATAATGCTTTTGCAACTCCGCCACCGGTTTCCAAAAGCTCATCAGATTCGTCTGAAATAATAATATTTACGTCTGTACGATTTTCTACATGGTGTAATATTTGATTTCCTAAATGGTGTATATTAATGATTACTTTTTCTATACCAGCCTTCGCTAAATGGTCGATCCCATAGTCGAGTAAGGTGCGTCCAGAAACAGTCAATAAAGGTTTTGGGATCTTATAAGTAAGGGGACGCATCCTTTTTCCTAGCCCAGCCGCTAGTATCATTGCTGTTTTGGGTGAGTTATCAGTCATTGGAATTTGTCAAGTAGCGCTCTTCCTCTTAACTCAGGTTCAATAAACCGATCGAGCCAGATTTTGAGAGGTAATAATATTGAAGAAGAGCAAGCTTCTTCAAGAAGTTGCCACACTCTTGGAATGTGAGACAAATAGGCAGTTTTATTATCACGAACCGCGAGACGGGTAAAAACCCCGATAACCTTGCAGTGGCGTTGCGCGGCCAGGATTACAAATGCTTTTCGAAAATCATCCGGATCTAGATCTGGAAAGGCTGACAGGTACCTGTGTAGAAGATGTTTAACCATATCAGGGTTGAGATCACGCCTTGCATCTTCGAGCAATGACATTAGATCATAGGTTGGTGGCCCTGATATAGCATCTTGGTAGTCAAGTAGTCCACAAGCTGCAATACCAGTTCTGTCCGGCAGCCACATTAAATTATCGGCGTGAAAGTCCCTAAGTACCAGCGTGTTATTCATCGTGCGGCACAACGGTAAAAGGTTCTCCCATATCATCTTGTACCTCATTTTGGTGTCACCTGTTGGACGGTTTTTTGCAACTTGCGGAATATACCAATCGGTTAGCAATAAGGCCTCGCGTATTAGAGTTCTATTATCATAGAAATGTAAGCCTGGCGGGATTACCAGCGTTTGGGGGCGACTATGCAAATCGATTAATAAATCTATTGCACATTCATAAAGTTTATTTTCGTCGGCGCTCGCTGATATCATAAGCGTAAAGGTAGTATCTCCAAAGTCTTCTAATAATAAAAGGCCGGCTTCCATATCTTCGGCATAAATTTCTGGTGCACTATAGCCCAATGATCGCAGAAGCTTGGTGATAAACACAAACGGGACTACATTTTCTTTATCCGGTGGTGAATTCATTAAGATTGCCTGCCTTTGTCCCAGCGAGATCCTTTGGTAGCGACGAAAAGAAGCATCGCTAGCTAAATGTGTTTGAGTGGCGTTTTTCCAACCAGAAGCAGCTAAAAACTCGGAAATTATCGTATTTCGATCAGTCATGTTTTTGCTTTTGGAAAGCGTTATTTATTCGGGATTGCCAGGATCTAGGACCATTGATTTTGATTTGGCGGGTTGTGGTTGTTCCGGATAAATGAGTTGAGTAGGAAAATAGGAGATTTAGCCTGTTCATTGGTAAAAAAGAACCTAGCCGTTCAGGCCATTCAATGAGTGAGATGCCATCTACAAATAATTCCTCAATACCCAATTCAAAAGCATCTTCAGACTTTTCCAAACGATAGAGGTCAAAATGATGCACAGTTGTGGGGTTTAGATAGTAGCTTTGAACTAAAGTGAATGTTGGGCTCGGGACTTCGTTAATTTCTCCTAATGTATTGATAAACGCCCGTGCGAACACGGTTTTGCCCGTTCCTAAATCCCCGGACAAAGATATAATATCCCCAACTTCTGCTAGCGGAGCTAGCGTAGCGGCTAAGTGTTGAGTGTCGGCCTCACTGGTTGCAGTTATTTCAAGATTGACATCCCCAAACATACCTTCTTTGTACTGCTCATCCGATGGGAACGAAAGACTGCTTTAGATAATTAATAAAGCATAATCTACTCAGCTTTCCGACAAATACCTTATATACTCCCTAAACATTTTCCCAATTTTAATATTGGTGTCCTCGGTTTTGATAATTGATTGGATAATTGTAAAACGAAGGCATTTTACAACCTATGACCTAGAATGGGATCTGCTGGGAGATTTTCAAAGTTCAAACATTATTATGATTTTTAGTAGCGGTAATAATCGGGCTTATATGGTCCGTCTTGGGAGACCCCTATGTAATCGGCCTGCTTTGCGGTAAGCTCGGTAAGTTGGGCTCCAAGCTTGCCAAGGTGTAAGCGAGCAACTTTTTCATCGAGATCTTTGGGCAAAACATAGACTTTATTATTATACTTTTCAGAATTATTC
>Ga0315338_1003220_pt1 | contig 14585 bp, 15 predicted proteins | sample ASW8metaG_FD_204518 | JGI IMG/M metagenome (GOLD analysis project Ga0315338, IMG submission 204518) | Ammonia-oxidizing marine archaeal communities from Monterey Bay, California, United States - ASW #8 | ecosystem: Environmental > Aquatic > Marine > Coastal | place: USA: California | collected... | reverse complement strand
CGAGAAGGAGTGATGCATCGCCTCACGGACCCTGCGGTTTCTCGCCGGCACGCACAGATCATCTGGACCGGGCAACACTGGGGCATCATCGACGAAGGATCCAGCAGCGGCACAGAACGAAACGGCGAACTCATCGAACGCGCCTCGCTCCGCCCCGGCGACATCATCACAATCGGCGACACCACACTCGTCGTCGAAGGAACAACCACTCCCCTCGCCATCCACTAACCACCCCCAACACCCCAAATAGCGCCCACCAGACCAGGTCCTCTATTGTGGCCGCTGCGGGGTCCGGGACACTCCTGGCGGGCAGAGGGAACGAGACAAGTGAGATGTGATTCGTGCGGTGCGGCAGGCCAACCGCCTGGAAGTCGGTTCTGTGAACGCTGCGGAAAGGCCCTCTCCGTGGCCGCCCCCGCACCGGCCGTTGCCGTTGCCCAACAACCTCCCGTTCAGGTCTACGCGGCTCCGGTCCAGCAAGGAACGAACGGGCTTGCCATCGCATCGATGGTCCTCGGAATTCTCTGGCTTTACTGGATCGGCTCAATTCTTGCGATCGTCTTCGGGCACATCGCTCTGAGTCAGATCGACAAGAGCCAAGGTCGAGTCGGGGGACGCGGAATGGCGATCGCCGGCGTGGTCCTGGGGTGGATCGGCGCCGCCATCCTCGTCCTCGCGATCATCTTCGCGGTCGCGGCCTCGTCCTAGAAGACGCGAGACGCCTGCGCGTCGATCTGACGAAAGCTAGTCAGGCCACATGACATGAATCGCAGTCGTGCCGATCTCGAGGACATCGCCGGGCATGGCGTAGTACTCGGTTACAACTCTTCCGTTGCAGAGCGTGCCGTTCATCGAGCCGAGGTCGGAAACCAACAACTGGTGACCATCGAAGCTGAGGAGCGCATGCCGACGACTGGCCTGGGAGTCATCAAGCAGTAGCGTCGCCTCGCGTCCGACTTCAATCTGCTCGCCGGCACGAACATCGAAGTACCAAGCATCGCGATCCGAAGGTTCGACGAGGAGCCGGATTGCCGGGAGGAGCGCCGCTTCCGCTGGTAGTCGCTCAACTGGTTCGTACTCGTAAGTCGAGGCAACCCGTTGCGTCGGGACCGTCGCCGATGATTGTTCGGCGATCTCGAGCAATGCAGCGACGATCACAGACCCATCGGCCGGGCGCTCACCCGGGTCCTTCTCCAGGCATCTCAACATGAGTTCGCCGAGGCCTAGAAACTCGGCTGTTGACTGAAGGTCACCGACCGGTGGCTCGTGGTTGGTCCTGTACGCCGCCTCTTCCGCGCCAACTCCGAAGGGGGCCGTGCCCGAGAACATCTGTATCGCCACGCATCCCCAGCCGAAAACGTCCATCGACGGCGCCATCTCCGCTCCCTCATACTGTTCGGGAGCCATATAGCCCGGAGTACCGCCGCCGAGCTCTGGGTTGGCCAAGCCGAAATCTGTTACGACCGTTCGCCCATTCTCGGTGAGAAAGATGTTGTCCGGCTTGATATCACAGTGGACAACTCGCTTGGCATGAGCAGCCTCGAGCGCGCTGGCAATCGCCGTGAGAACTTGAAACACGTCTCTTGCACTGAAGCTTCGTTGCTCGAGCGCCTCGGCCAGAGTCGGCCCCTCGAGGAGTTCCATTGCGATGAACGAGCCGGTGGGGCTGTCGATCACATCGTGGATCACGACGATGCTTGGGTGCGACACTCGAGCGGCTGCGCGGGCCTCCGCCAACAGGGCTCCCTGCCCCAGGTCGAGATGAATCTCTTTGAGCGCCACATCACGATCGAGAACTCGGTCGTAGGCACGGCGAACCGTCGCCGTGGTGCCGGTGCCAAGTACTTCACCGAACTCGTACCGTTCAGATCGCGAGTCTCCAAGCGAGGTCATCGCACGAAGATCACGACTGCCCGTCGCTGCCCGAGGAAGGCTCGCCTCCAGAGCCCTGCGTAGGAACGTCGGCCTGAGAGATAGGAATGCGAGCTGTGGCCTGCTTGAACAACACGAGCGATTCGCCGACCTTCAGGATGTCGCCATCGGTGAGTTCTGCGTGATACACCCGCTCACCATTCAGGTAGGTGCCGTTCCCAGAACCGAGGTCATGGATGTGGAACTGGTCGCCATCCTTGCGCACCCGACAATGCTCGCCACTCACCGTGTCGTCTTCGACGACATAGTCACAAGTTCCGGCGCGCCCGAGAACGGAGGTGTCCTTCTCGATCCGGAAGTCCCTTCCCTGGCGGCGACCACGGAGGATCACGAGCCATCCACAGACCGGGAGTTCGTTCTTGGCCTGGTACAGCACCGTGCCAGGCTTCTTCGCCTGCTCCTTGACGACTGTGCCGCGTTTCGGTGGTTGACGAGGCGGTTGCACGGACGCCGGCCGTGCCGCCGGCACGGTAAATCCGGCAGGCGTCGGAGTGGGACCTTGGGTAGATCCTCCACCGCCAGTGGGCGCACCACATCCCGGGCAAAAGACCGATGTCGGCCGCAACGGGGTAGCGCACGACGCACAGTTTCCAGACATTCTCTCAACCTCCAGCTTGCGAACAATTATTAGCACCTTCGAGAACCGACGCAACAAACAAAGCCCATGCGGGGGAAAACGCCGGCTCGCCCTCGGCATTGCTTCCAACCACTACCGACCGCCCCGGGGGGTACTCGTCTGCGATGTCCTGGCTCGGCGACGCTTCGTCCGGTACGACAACTACCACCGAGCTCGGCGACAACTCAATGACCTCTTGCGCCAGCTCCTTCTGATATGGGCCGGGGAATCGGGCGAGAAACACGATTGGTCCATTACCTGCCAACTCGAGGACCTCTGCTCGGTGCGCTGACTGACTCGTGTTCAAGAAGGCGAACGGCTTCGTGAAGACATCGATTCCAAGAGCCGCGGCAAGAGGACCCGCGCCGCCGCCTTCGATACCCGCCGCGAAGGTCAGGCCTGTGGCTGCGAGTTGAGGACCAACGCATGAGACGGTTGCGTCGCCGGGCACATCAGTTGCAAGCGAGCTCGATGTTGGAAGCGAAGTCGTCGACGTAAGACTCGTGGTGGAGCTTGTGGCGACCGGGTCTGTGACCTCGCCGTCGTCGTCGGCCGCGAGAACTTGTCCGAGAACAAATCCTACGATCAAGCCTGCGAGCACAGCTGCCGTCGCCCAGGGGACAACACTGCGAGTCAGTGAAGACCGAATCACCCGGGACCTCTCAACTCGAAGGTCAGATCTCCGAACGCGACCACGTCCCCGGGGCGGGCGACCCACTCGCTCACTACCTGTCCGTTCACGGTCGTCCCGTTGGCGGAGCCGAGATCGACCACGAGCAGTCCTCCGTCGCGCTCGGTGAGCTGAGCATGCGAGCGGCTCACGGTTTCATGATCAACGATGATGTCTGCTCGCGGATCGCGCCCGATCACCGTCGGCCCGGACACCGGGAATACTCCCTCGTTTCCCACCAGATGGTAGGAAGACGACAGTGATGCGCCCCCGACGGGAGCGACAGCGGGCGCGGCGCTGACAGCTTCGCTCGCTTGGCGCTGAGCTCCTCGTCGCGATGCGAACAACAAGCCGAGCAGGCCGAGAATTGCCGCTCCGATGGCCACGACGAGGATGAGAACCAACGGCAAACCATCGCCACTTGAGTCCTCATCTGCGCCACCTGTCGAGTCAGCTCCCTCACCGGTGACCGCGCTGTCCGCAACTGTGAACGGAACGCTCGCCGAGGCCTCCGACCCCTGGACGTTCGCGACGATCGTCAGGTCATGATCTCCCGCCGCGGCGGTCGATTCGTAGCTCAGCCGATACTCCGTCCTGAGCGACGAGGCGATCTCCGCATAGAGGGCAGCGATACCTGAAGCGTCGGCGGTCCGCCGGAACGATCCGGCTGTCGTGGCCGCGAGGGCTTCGAGCATCTGACCGTCGACTTCTCCAAGTCCGACGGAGTGAATTGTCACATCGGCAGATCCAAGGACCTCCAGAATCGCCTCATCCTGTACCCAACTCCCATCGTCTACTCCGTCCGTGAGGAGGATGAGGGCCTTCGACGATGCCTCAACCGTTGACATGCGCTCCAGGACGCCGATGATCATGTCGTTCAACTTGGTGTCCTGCATCGGGGTGAGCGTCGACAGGACAGCTCGATCAAGCGGATCTCCATACTCCTTCACGACCGAGATTTCGGTGTTGAAGGAGACGATCTCGACCACGTCCTCGGGGGCAAGGCTGTCGAGAACAGAGTTGACTGCTGCGGCAGCTCCCGCGATATCAGCCTCAGTCATCGATCCGGACGTATCGATGGCGAACGAGACCGCAACCGGCTCCTCCTCTGGATGGCTCTGCCGGAGTTCGAATACATCGACAGGGTTCCCGTTCTCAAAGACCGTGAAATCTCCCGGAGTCAGACCGGCAACTGGTGATCCCGACTCATCGGTCACCCGCAGGATCACGTGCACCGCGGGGGCCTGCTCAGAGGCGACGTCTCGGATCTCGATCGAGGGGCCGCTGCCGGACTGCACCAGAATGAGGCTCAGTAGCGTCGCTGCAATTGTCTTCATGAGAACACCACCGAAGCGATAAGGCCGAGGGCAAGTCCGGCGAAGAAGCATGCGGCAACGATTACCGCGAGGCCCACACTTTTTGCGCCGGTCGCGGCGCCAGCAAGGCCGTCAAACCCAACGGTGTCAGTCTCAAGCCCACGGCGCGTGATGATGGTGTTGGTTGGCGCAGCGTTGTGCCCGTCGCCAGGCTGCTGTGGACTGGGATACTCCCAAGCAACTGCAGTGATGTTGTCGTCGGAACCTCGCTCTTCCGCAAGTCGAGCGAGGCGTTCGCAGGCCGACTGCAAGGACGCGTTGTTCTCGAGCTCGAAGCCGATCTCCGAGGACTCGACAAAGGTGTGAAGGCCGTCGCTGCAAATGAAGAGAAGATCACCGGGCCCGATACCTATGCGGTAGACGTCGCTTGTCGACTCGCCGGCTCCGAGCGCTCGTTCGAGCACGTTCTGGTCCGGATGGGTCATCGCTTCTGCTTCCGTAAGCACTCCCTCAGCAAGAAGACGACCGACCCTCGAGTGATCCTCAGTGATCTGGCTGATTGCCCCGCCGTGCACAACGTAGGCGCGGGTGTCACCGACGTGGACCACGGTCGCCTCGCCGCCGTCGACGAGGGCGGCGGTAAGCGTGGTTCCCATTTCGCTGCCCCTCGCGCTCGCCAAATCCCGGATCATCCCGTCGACGAGCGAAGGTACCTCCGCGATCTCTTGGCCGCGGCCCCCAGAGACGAAAGCGGCTCGAACTGCCTCGATCGCAGTAGCACTCGCGACATCCCCACCGCTCAGGCCACCCATTCCATCTGCGACCGCCAAGACGGCGAGCACGTCGCCGCCATCGCGAGACATGTCGGATAATTCGAAGCTGTCCTCATTCACAGACCTTGGGCCGAGAAGGCTGGTGCTCCCAGAGCGCTGACGAACCGCCACGATCTACTCCTCCCGCCGGAATATTCGCGTTCCGGCGGCCGGGCCGGGATCGGCAACAGGCGCCGAATCGGGCTCCTCGATTTCGATCTCCTGTAGCGGCTCGACGGGCAGCGCTCCGATCTCCTCGGCGACGTCGGGCTTCGTCGAGATGATCGTCGCCCCTGGCGGCGGCCGTCGATCTGAGTCTTCGGCGAGCGCGGTTGCACACGAAGGGCAGCTGATCCAGCCAGCCTCGACGCCAGTTCCACAGTTTCCGCAGCGCCGGGACGATCGGTTTCCGAGGACTGCGGAACTCACGGCCGGGATGACGAGCGCAACCACCGCCAATATTCCAACGAGAACTGCGAGAGCGCCGGCCTCCGTTATTCCTTCTTCGGGAGGTAGAAGTAGTCCGGCCGACGGGTACACAAGCCCGACGAGGTCGTTCTCGACCGGAGGCGCCAGGATTGCGGTCCACACCTCAGCCCCGCGATTCGGTCGCTCGACGAATCCCGCGACCCAGAGCGTCACGTCGCCATCACTCAACTCAACGAGCAACTCGTCGGTGGCACGAACGTCAGTGACTGTCGCTCGGACAAACTCCTCAGGAGTCGCAATGCCTTCGACAACCGTCCCCAACTCTGCCTCGGCAGCAGTAGCGCATCCAGCAAGAACAAGAAGAGATAGCAGCCCGGCTGCTCCGAATCGCCTCATGACACAACCTGGAAGACCGTATCGCCAACCCGAAGCCTGTCTCCGCTGATCAACATACTCGACTCGATCAATTCCTCGTTCACAAACGTTCCGTTCGAACTCCCGAGATCGAGCACAGACGCCGTGCCGTCCCTGACAACTACTCTCGCGTGATCCCAACTCGCCGAACTATCGTCGACGACGACGTCTGCGTCCGGATTCCTGCCGATGAGCGCACCGTTCTCATGGATAGCGAAGTCGACAGACTGGCCGTCCTCCGGGATCAGCCGCACAACTACCGGGCCGCTTTGAGCAGCGTCCGGGCGGCCCCCGGTCGGGGCAGACCTGGCGGCGGTGATGGTCCCCACCGAGGGCATCTGCGCTTGCTGACCGGGAGCTTGCGCGATTGGCGCTCGGGCCGCTGACGGGGCCGGCTCAGCGGCGGCCTTCGGCCGCTCGCATCGAGGACAAGCCGCCCATCCTGGTGCTACTTCATGTCCGTTGTGGCACGACGACATTGAGCGGTCAATCATCCAGCGTCCGACAATTGCTACGAACACGCCAGCCACGGCCGAGCCGAGAGCGAAGAAGTGGAAGCTTGCCGGCCAAAGAATGCCAAGCGCGGAACCGCACGCGATTGTCAGCGTCACGATTGAGCCCCAGCGGTACGGACTGCGGTACCGCCGCGCCGCCGTTCGGGACACAACGACACTCCCGAGAATCGTGAGCAATCCGAGGGCGAGGAACGCCAACGTCAACATGCTGGTGGTCGAACCGTTGTCGGTCCATTCGCCCCAAAGTGCGCCAAGTTGATCTTGCACTACCCCGCCCGCGGTCTCGATTCTTGGGCAACTACCCAAGCTGACTCGGTCACCTTACTGACCAGTACGACGCCGTGCATATTCGATGACCGCCACGCCGACCCCGCGTCATGGGCCTTCCCCGGCTCGCTACACTCTCGCCGTGAACAGACACTGGCGATTCTGGACGGCACCAAATCTTCGACCCGCAGCTTCGCTTGTCGCAGGCTGCATTGCCCTCGGGTCGTGTGGCACGGCGCAAAACAACGGCGAACTGATTGCTGAAGTCGAGCAAGTCGACCTTTCCACTTCGACCTCCACAACGCTGACGACGCTTCCCAGCACAACGACGGGCTCTACACCACCGACCACTGCCTCCGTACCCCCTGAGTCTGGTGGGGAAACGCCGCCCGACACCAACCCAGAGCTGCCAACAACTGGGGCAGAAAGCGGATCGTTTGTTGAGAACGTCGCCGCAAATCTCGCCACAGCCGGACTCTCCCTCGAGTCGACTTGCGATCTTGATGATCCGGTCGAACGCCGAATCATGACCGAGTACGGTTCAATCTTCGTAGCTGCCGACACGGTCCAACCGCCGCCTTCTTGCGTGTTCGCTAATCAGTCCGAGACCGAGGCGTTCCAATCCAAGACAGACGGTGCCCCGTCGTATACATCGAACCTGGCGGGAATCGAGATCCGGCTGCAAACGGCAGCCATGGACGATCTACTCGCCGCTGTGGAGGAACTACGGGGTCTGGGGTTGTCCATCTCGCCGCGCGGCACGGATAGCGCCCGCCGAGACTACGAGATGACCGAACGGATCTGGCTCTCGCGAGTCGAGCCGGGTCTGAATCACTGGGTCGCCGCCAACCGCCTGAGCGCGGACGAGGCCGAACGGATACGCGGCCTTGAAACAGTCGATCAGATAAGCGAGATTCTCGCGCTCGAAGCAGACGGCATGTTCTTCAGCACGAACCTGTCAAAGACCATTCTCGCCTCGGTCGCGGCACCGGGAACCTCCCAACACATCTCGATGTTGGCACTCGACGTCTCGCAGCACGACAGCTCCCGGGTGAGAGAGGTTCTCGCGCTCCATGGTTGGTTTCAGACAGTCGCCACCGATGCTCCGCACTTCACATACCTCGGTGTCCCGGAGAGTGAATTGCCTGACCTAGGGCTACGAGCCGTCGACACCGGCGGTCGCACCTATTGGGTCCCAGACATCTAGCCCGCCGAGAAGGCCAGCTCGCCTTTGGGCCGTCGACCATTCCAACGCCAAGGCGAGATTTGCTGGCAATAGGTCCCTGATCGTGCAACTCCTCAGTTCGTGTGGTTGGGTGTTGTGATGGGGTTCTTTGGCGTGTGCGGGGGTTGTGGTGTCTGAGTTGGTGGGTGGTGGGCGTTATGAGGTTGAAGGCGTTTTGGGTGAGGGGTCGATGGGTGTCGTGTGGCGCGCCACCGACACTGTGTTGGGCCGTGTAGTCGCGCTGAAAGAACTCCGCGCTCCGGATGGTTTGGACGCGGCAGAAGCAATCGATCGGTTTGTGACCGAAGCCCGCGCCGCCGCCGGCCTCTCACACCCGTCGATCGTGACCGTGCACGACGTGTTCAGCGAAGACGACCGCGTCCTCATGTCCATGGAGTTGTTGGAAGGCCAAACGCTGGCCGAAGTCATCGCCGCCGGCGGTCTCGGATCCGCCGCCCGACCCATCATGGTCGAAATCGCCTCCGCGTTATCAGCCGCGCATACCGCCGGGGTCGTGCACCGCGACCTCAAACCCGAAAACGTGTTCCTCCTCGACACCGGCCGCGTTGTGGTCTGCGACTTCGGCCTGGCCCGCATCGGCGCCGGTTCCGGCACCCAAATCGGCACCGTCATGGGAACACCGGGCTACATGGCCCCCGAACAGTTGAAAGGCACCGATGTCAGCTACCCAGCCGACATCTTCGCGTGGGGTGCCGTCGCCTACGAGTTGGCTTCCGGGACCGGCGCGTTCGGCGACCCGACCGTCGACGATTTCGCGTCGCTGTCGTATCGGGTCACTCACGAAGACCCGACCCCGCTCATCTTCGAAGACGACAACACCTTCTGGGACGTCATCGACGCGTCCCTCACCAAAAACCCCGAAGACCGCCTCGCCAACGGCACCGCCCTCCTCAACGCCCTCAACAACCCCACCACACCCACACCACCCAAACCCGCAACCCCCACCGCGACCACACCGGCAGCCGCTGCCACTCCGCAACCCGCAGCGGCGGCGTCACGCAACAACAGCGTCTTCATCGGCGTCGGCATCGCCATCACCGCCATGATCGCCCTCACCGCACTCATCCTCGTCGTCCTCACCGGCAACGACCCCCAAACCGCAACCACCACCACAACACCACCCACGACCGCACCACCCACCCCCACCACAACCACGGTCCCGACCACCACGTCGACCGAAGCGCCGACCACCACCACGCCCCCGGCACCAACGCTGCCGCCAGTTGGACCGACCGGTCACCCGATCGTCGAGGGCTGGGTGGCCTTCGTGTTGTCGGACTTGAAGAGCGTGGTGAACGAGCGAGCTCTGGAAGACGAACCCAGCAACTTCGTGCTCGACACTGACGACTACGTCACCGGGGTTCGCTGCCCTGAGGCCTTGAGGAAAGCTGAGCCCCCTGAGTGTCGTGGATATGCGGGATATCCGCCGGAGTACTTACCAGGCCCTGGGGCCTTGGGGGCTGCTTACGGGCCGTTCACGAGGGCCGAAGCAGAGGACTTCTGCGCACCGCGCGATCCAAGATTCTGCAATCCCCGGCAACTCATACCGCTCGTCTCATGAGCGGGATCCGTTCCGTGCGGGGTCCCCGTCGTGACAAGGGCCTCTTTCACGCCGCAATCGCGGGTTGCCTGGCGGCGAGTTCCCCTGCATTCGGGGGTAGCGCCGGGCGGCTGTGGATATGCCGAGACCGCCGGTCGGTTGCGGCCGAACCGGCCGTCCAGATCAACTTCACCTTCGTCAGCGGTCGGACGAGCGACAACCATCAGTTCCTCGAGTTCCGATGAACGCATCAGGAAATCCAGCCACTCGCGCCGACGGCCGACGAGCGTTCCTGATCGCTGGCGGTGTCACTCTCATCTCGGGCGGCCTCGGGGCCCTGGCGGCCATGGCATGGCTGCCGAGATCAACTCGACAACAGCCTCAGAGTCAGAGAGCCTCGGCTGTCGAGACCACACGGGCGTCATCTACCACAAGCCAGTCCGATCTCGACGCTCAGGCCGCCCCTCTTGAGGCAGACACCACGCAGGGCGACCTACCATCACAGCCAGAGCCCACCTCGTCTACCACCGGCCCGGCCCTGTCCCTGACAGTGCTGTGCAGGGAGTCGTGGGGCGCGGCAGAGCCTGCCGGTGAGCTGTCGTTTCACACCATCGACCGGTTGACCGTGCATCACACCGCCGTTGTCTTCGATGAGCCGACTGAAGGTCCACGGCGAGTGCGGAGCTTCCAGGCCGGGCACCAGAGAGACGGCTTCGTCGACATCGCTTACCACTACGTCATCGACAGCCACGGCAATATCTACGAAGCGCGTTCCACCGACATTCCCGGCGAGACCTACACGAGCTACGACCCAGTCGGTCACTTCCTCGTCGTTTGCGATGGCAACTTCGAAGAGCAGTCGATCCCAGCGCCGCAACTCGGCTCCCTCGCCGTCGTGCTCGCTTGGGCGAGCGTGACCTTTGGCGTGCCCCCCGAGACACTCGGGGGACACAGCGACTACGCAGCGACAGCATGCCCCGGGTCCGGGCTCGCCGATCGGTTGGCCGATGGGTCTCTGCGCTCGGAGGTAGAGCGACTGATCGCGGCGGGACCCATCGAGATCATCCGGCTGTGCGGAGAAGAAGGAGACGAACGTGTCCGAGCGATTAGCGAAGGAAGGGTGTAGCCAATGATCTATACGAGATGCAGAACATCACCCGCGCCCGAGTCGCGATTCTACGAGTCATGGGGCGCGGATGTCATAGTGGCGCAACCGCCGAGGACATCCGCACCCCGAATATCTCTACTCCCAACAGTGGCTGCCGGCGGGCGTCGCGTTCAAGCCATCAGCGAAGGAAGAATCTAGCCATGACCGTTTGTTCCCGATGTAGAGCGTCGCTTCCAGGCGGCGCCCGATTCTGCGACGTCTGCGGAGCGTCAGTACCTGTGGCAGCTGCTCCGCGACGCGGCACACCTCAGACCTCAGTACTCCCGACCGTCGCGGCGGGGGGCCTCGCTGCCATCGGAGCTCTCATGCTCCTGGGCACCTTCGTGCCCTTTGCCGGAGATGAGCAGTTCTCCTTCTCGCTTTCGGACAACAACAGCGAAATCGTCATTCTCATTGCGATCAGCGCACTGCTTTGCATCGGCGGGGGAATCGGCGAGTTCTTCGGGCTGCGCGAGGGGCTCCTCGCCGGCATTGGAATCGCGACTGGCTTCACCTTTATGGCGGTCGCCGTGCTCGTCGCGGTCCCGGTGCAGACGGACCTCTCCCCTCGCATCGGCTATGTCCTCTGGCTCCTCGCGGTCTTCGTCGGAATCGCGCTGATGGTTGTCCTGCTGGTGGAAATCCAGAAGTCCTCGGATCGCGACCAAGTTCCAACCGCGTTCTGGGCATGCTGCCTTGGCGGAGGTTTACTCCTCACGGTCGGGGTTCTCATCCCCGATGATGGCGTCAGTTTCGCTGATCACATCGTCACCGGCACCCCGGCCTTGGCGTTGGTAAACGTGCTGTACGCCCTCGTGCCGACCATCGCGGCAGTAGCGGCGCTGGTGAGTCCACGCCGATTCACGCTGACCGTGATCGTCGGCATTGTCATTTGGTTTGCAACGAGCTGGATGGTTAGTGCACATTCCAGCCAGGCGGTCCTCCTTGGTGGAAACGGGGATCCCGGAATCTCTCACTATGTGCAGCTATTGGCGATCCTCATACTCGGTCTCGCCGCCATCGGCGGATCACTTGTCCGATGGGTTGGCGGCTCGCCAACCATCAATGGCACCCGCGAACTCGTGCTCCCCATCGCCGCGACCTCGGCACTCGTCCTCATGGTCCTCTATGGGCTCATCGCCGGCTTCTGAGAGCCATAGGAGAGTTTGTGACGTCAAGGCTGTTCGCAATACGGCTGACAACTGAGGGCGGAGGCAGCGACGGAATCTCGCACGTGTCGCCAGGCTTGGGAAGCCCTGCATGAGGCGCATCGCCATCATGCTTCTGCTCGGCGTCCTCTTGGCAGTGCTACCCGGTCGCGTTGCAATCGATGCACAAACAGTCGACGACGGCGGCTTGGTGTCCATCCTTGTAATGGGCGACTCGTATTCCGCTGGCAACGGCGCTGGCGCTGATTCGTACTACGGCGCCAAGGGCTGCTGGCGGTCCTCGCAGAACTACGCAAGACAGTTCCAGCGGATTATCGAACTTCCACCATTCAACCAGCGGGTGTTCGTCGAGAACGTCGCCTGTAGCGGAGCCGTCTCGGCCGACTTCTTCGAGTCGAAGAGCGGTCGGCCACCTGAGCTCGACGCCGTCAATCATGGCTACGACCTCATCTTTCTTACGATCGGGGGCAACGACGCCGACTTCGCCGACATCGTGAAGTTCTGTCTTGTCCAGACATTTCGGGACGGCGCCAACTGTGAGCCGAACCTGGCCAACGCTGAGGCCCTCATCAGCGATGGAACCCTCCAGCAGAGGGTCGAAGATGTTCTGGAGGGAATCCACGAGAGAGCTCACCCATCGGCCAAGATCATTCTCGTCGGTTACCCGTATCTCGAGTCCGATTCGGAGTATCAGATCCGCTCTGGGCACGGCGGACCGTTCATCGAGGTGGGCAAGCGATTGATCGCTCTCGGCGACGATGGGGACGACGCCCAGCAGGCCGCGGTCAACGCGATGAACGCAGCCCACGGACCTGACCGCTTCGTCTTTGTCGACGTGAAGGATCTGTTTGGCGGGCACGAACTCGCCGCACAAGAATCGAACCCAGACCGATGGTTTGTGGAGCCCTGGGCTGACGCGGGACTCGCGTGGCGGGCATGGTGGTATCACCCGAATTCGCAAGGACATTTGCAGGAAGCCGGCCTGTTGGTAGCCGACCCCCGCGTGCCGACCACAGATCTGAACGGCGGCACCCCCAGCGTCAGCGGCCACCTCGTCGACGTGGTGCTCACGATCGACACAACTGGTTCGATGAGCGACGACATCGCCGCCGTGAAAGCCAGCTCGAGCTCGCTGGTGCAGGAACTCGCGGCGGGGGGAGGCGACTGGAGAGTCGCGGTAGTGACCTATCGCGATCATCCCGATGCGGAGAATCCAGGTGACTATCCATCTCGGCTGGAGCTCGCCTTCAGCAGCAACGTGGCGGCGATTCAGGCCGCAATCGACTCAATCGTCGTGGACGGCGGAGGTGATGAATCAGAGACCGTGCTGTCAGGTATTCAACTGGCCGTCGACCAGCCGTGGCGAGACGGAGCGAAGAAGGCGATCATCGTGCTCGGCGACGCTCCTCCCAAAAACCCGGAACCGATCACCGGTCTCACGTCTGGCATGGTCATCCAGGCCGCCCTCAATGTGGATCCGGCCGAGATATACCCGGTCCTCGTGAACCCCGACACTGAGCTGATGATTGCCGCTGAGGAGTTGGCGAGAGGCACCGGCGGCCAGGTTCTCGAAACCGCCGATGCCGGAACGGTGGTCGGGACCCTCGGCGAGGTGTTGGCCGAAGTCGCGTTGGCGCCCATCGGCCACGCCGGCGGGCCATACGCCGGAGCCACTGGATCGTCGATCGAACTCTCGGCTTCGGCTTCCACTGATCCCGACGGAACAATCGTCAGCTACGAGTGGGACTTCGAGAACGATGGCTCATTCGGGCCGCCGACATCGACCCCGCTCTCAGAGCACACTTACAATGTCGCGTACAGCGGCCTGGTCTCAGTGCGTGTCACCGACGACTCCGGCTCGGCGACTGTTGCTCAGGCAGCCATCAATGTCATCGCGCCGACTGACCCGTCGGAGATCGCGCCGGAGCGGACCACACCCGACCCGATCGTGCTCGGAGATGAGGACTCGGGCGGCACCTCCGGGATCAAGGTCGCGCTCATCATGGCCATCGTCCTTGGCATCCTCACGCTGGCCTTTGCGCTTGCTTCGAAGGTCTTTAGCAATCGCCGCCGACCGGCCTCACCCCGCGCCACGGTGGACAAGCTTCAGTTGCGAGTCATCGACGGCCCAGCCGCCGGCTCCGTCCTACTCGTGAGCAGCGGCGAGATCATCGGCCGTGGCGCCGATGCCCACCACGGACTCGTGGACGCCACGGTGTCGCGGCGCCATGCACAAGTGCTTTGGATGGATGGCAGATGGGCTGTAATCGACGTGGGGTCGGCCAGCGGCACGGCCCGAAACGGTGAATACGTGCAACGAGCCTCGGTGAGCGTGGGAGACCGACTCACCGTCGGGTCGACAACCCTCGCCGTAGAGGGGACTATGTCCGTCGTATCGGCGGGCTGAACGAATGATTTGGGGTTGTGGTGTCTGAGTTGGTGGGTGGTGGGCGTTATGAGGTTGAAGGCGTTTTGGGTGAGGGGTCGATGGGTGTCGTGTGGCGCGCCACCG
>Ga0315338_1003219_pt1 | contig 14588 bp, 15 predicted proteins | sample ASW8metaG_FD_204518 | JGI IMG/M metagenome (GOLD analysis project Ga0315338, IMG submission 204518) | Ammonia-oxidizing marine archaeal communities from Monterey Bay, California, United States - ASW #8 | ecosystem: Environmental > Aquatic > Marine > Coastal | place: USA: California | collected... | reverse complement strand
TGTGGGCCGAAACCAGATCCTGATCTACACCATCACCTGTTGAAAAAAGCAGCCCTGCACGAAATTGATCATCGGCAATGCCGCTTTCAGCACTTCTCAAGTATTTCTCTACATAATCTACATCAAGTTTAGCCATCTTAGGTCCCCTATTCTTAAAACGGGCAATGTAATATTTTTCGTCTATGACAAACTCATGATGTAAGCATATTAGTTAATTTTTTATTTCGATTTCCCGTTTTTTAAATAGATAGGCAAAAAAAGTGTAAAATTTTACATATATCGCCGAGAGCGCGCTTGTTAGAGCGACCCTACGTTTTCTTATAACAGCGATTGAGTTTTTTGCCGAAGGCAGACTTAAACGTCTTTCGGGAATTCCAGTCCCATTTCCCGATACCTTTCGGGATCATCCAGCCATTTCTCCCGAACTTTCACGAACAGGAACAGATGAACGCGCCTACCAAGGCTTTCTTCCAGGTCCTCTCGGGACATAGCACCTATCTTCTTGATGGTCTGCCCACCCTTACCCAGAACCATGGGTTTGTAATTGGCACGGGAGACGTAGATCACTTGCTGGATTTTGACGGAGCCGTCTTTGCGCTCCTCCCAGCTTTCTGTTTCGACGGTCAAAGAATAAGGAAGCTCCTGGTTCATGCGCAGGAAAAGCTTCTCCCGCGTGATTTCAGCCGCAAGCTGACGCATGGGGGCCAACGCGAGCTGGTCTTCGGGGTAAAGCCAGGGTCCTTCCGGCATCTGCTGTCCCAGTGCACGCCTTAGATCATCCACTCCGTCACCGTTCAGAGCAGAGACCATGTAGATATCATCGAATACCTCTTGCTCAGACAGCTTTTGCGTCAAGCCCAGCAATGTATCACGTCTAATAACATCAATTTTATTGAGGATAACATGGGCCCGCCGTTCGTATTTTTTCAATCCGTCGATGATGCGCTGGACATCTTTCGTAATGCCTTTCACCGCATCCACAATCAGAACGATCCTGTCGGCATCTTGCGCGCCGGTCCATGCCGCCTCCACCATTGCCTTTTCAAGGCGGCGCGTCGGTTTGAAAATACCTGGCGTATCCACAAAGATAATCTGACTGTTTTCCTCAATGGCAATGGCGGTCACACGCGCCCGCGTCGTCTGCACCTTCGGCGAGACGATAGCAATTTTAGCGCCGACAAGCTGGTTGAGTAAGGTTGATTTGCCGGCGTTGGGCGCCCCGACAAGCGCGACATAGCCGCATCTGGTATCGCCTTCATTCTTCATTATTTCAGTCACTTTGAAGGTCCTTCAACATTTTTTCTGCTGCTTCTTTTTCTGCTGCCTGTTTGGAAGAGCCTCTCCCGACATAAACGGATCGACCTTCGGCTGTTACTTCAACAGAGAAATGCGGATCATGGTCGGGGCCCGTCTCTTCAACGACAGTATAGATAGGCCTCAGATTGCCTTTTTTGGCCAGCCATTCCTGAAGTGCCGACTTGGCATCTTTTTGTGATGCACCTTCATGATCGAAACGCTTCCACCAGTTTGCTTTGATAAAATGCTTTGCTACGGCAAATCCGCCATCCAGATAAAGCGCCGCAATGATGGCCTCCGTGACGTCTTCCAGGATCGCCGGGTTCTTAAGGCCGCCATGAGCTGCCAAATCATCCGCCATTCTAATATAGCCGTCCAAGCCTATTTCTAGCGCAATTTCCGCGAGCGCTTCCCGACGTACCTGTGCATTGTAGCGGCGGGAAAGCTGCCCGGCTTCTTCTGCATCAAAGCGCTTGAAAAGTTCTTCGCTGATTACGAGCCCCAGAACACGGTCCCCCAGGAACTCCAGCCGCTCGTAGTCAGTCGGCGCCCTATGCTTTTGTTTACCCTTAGTGAGTGACGAATGTGTCAATGCGGCTTCCAGCAATGAGGCATCTTTAAACTCATGCCCCAGAATGGACATGATATCTTTTATTTTACCCGCTTCCATCATCCGCTTAAGGGGTCAAAAATTCTATTCCACCTTATTGCCAGCGGGTATTTCCAGATTTCATACCATTCAGCATTGCCGTTCAATGACATAAAAATAATCTCTGCTCGACCCACGAGGTTTTCAACGGGAATATATCCAACGTGAGTCAAAACACGACTATCCGTCGAATTGTCCCTGTTATCCCCCATGCCAAAAACATGCCCCTCCGGCACCGTATAGACATTAGTGTTATCCAATCCACCCAAGTCCGTGTAATTCAACGTATAATACGTTCGGCCATTTGGAAGGATTTCCTGATATTGCCTGATCCTTCTCGTATCGCCATTGCGGGTGCGTTCAACAAAATCCTCGACCCGCTCGCGCTTCACTTCCTTACCGTTCAAATGAAGGGCGCCATTGATCATCTGTATCTTGTCACCGGGCAATCCGATAATGCGTTTGATATAATCAATAGGCTCACCAATAGGTTTCTTAAAAACCGCAACATCTCCTCGTTCCGGTAGTTCGGCGAAAATACGTCCGGAAATCGGTGCAAAACTAAAGGGAAAGGAGTGACGGCTATAACCATAGGAGAATTTGGAGACAAAAAGATAATCGCCGATCATCAGGGTCGGTAGCATGGATTCAGAAGGAATTTTAAATGGCTCATAAGCAAATGTTCTAACGACCACAGCAATAAGAACCGCATAAATGATCGTCCGGATGGTTTCACCCAGCCCGCCTTTTGCCTTTACAGTTGCTTCCTTCATTTTACGTTCCACGCTATTAAAACAAGGGCCCTTCAATTACACGAACAGAGCGTTCAAGCAACCGGTTTTCAGGCATTATTTATATGACAGACTGCTTTCATTATTCCGGGACGGCGAAGATCAGCACAAAGGCCTGTGCTTGCGGTGGCTCATCTGTGATCGTTAGATGAATTTCCGCTTTCATACCTTCGGGTGTAATACGGTCCAGTTGCTCCAAAGCACCGCCCGTCAATTGCATCGTCGGCTTACCTGTAGGAAGATTGATGACGCCCATATCTCGCCAGAAAACGCCTTTGCGAAAACCGGTACCGAGAGCCTTCGAGCAGGCTTCTTTCGCAGCATATCTTTTCGCATAAGATTCTACGCGATTGAGGCGCCTCTCTGATTTTCCTACTTCTATATCTGTATAAATACGATCGATGAACCGCTGTCCAAAACGATCGAGGGTTTTTTCAATACGCCGGATATCGATAATGTCATTCCCGATCCCCAATATCAAAAAATCATCCTCTTCTTAATCCTGAACTGTTACGCAACGGCCTGATTGCGAGCATCATCCATGAGCTGTCGCATTTCCCGAATGGTATTTTCCAGTCCAACGAAAATTGCCTCGCCAATCAGGAAATGGCCGATATTGAGTTCAACCAGGGTTGGGATAGCGGCAATGGGGGCGACGGTGCCATAGGTCAGCCCGTGTCCGGCATGACACTCCAGTCCAAGCTCTTCTGCTATGGCTGCGGCTTTGATAATGCGCTCTAACTCGCTCTGGCGCTTCATACTGTCCTCAGTATCACAGTAAGCTCCGACATGAAGCTCAACGATATCCGCAGACAGCTTCGCCGCCGCTTCAAGCTGGAAAGGGTCTGGTTCGATAAAAAGGGAAACCCGAATATCCGCATCCCGAAGGCTATTTACGTAACTCTGCAGGCGATTATGTCCACCGGCAACGTTTAGCCCACCCTCGGTCGTAATCTCTTCTCTTTTCTCCGGCACCAGACATGCAGCATGCGGTTTATGAGAAAGCGCTATTTCCAACATCTCATCCGTTGCTGCCATCTCGAAATTGAGTGGAATGGTCAGCTCCGCCGCCAGGCGTGTCATGTCATGGTCGCTGATATGCCGACGATCTTCCCGCAAATGCGCCGTTAGGCCATCGGCACCTGCGGCCTCAGCAATTTTTGCTGCGCGCAAAGGATCTGGATGGGCCCCGCCCCGTGCATTACGGATAGTCGCCACATGGTCTATGTTGACCCCAAGACGTAATTCCCTCATTTCCCGCTTACTCCTTTGTTGTCTTCGTTCTCCGATGTCTGGTCTTCGCGCGACTGCCGGGCGAATCCGATTAGTTGCGCCCGTTTCGCATGAAATTTACGGATCAAAGCCCGCAAAGGATAGAAAAAAATGAACCAGACCACCACGGCTATGGGAACAAACGATATCAGCATTGGATGTATAACGCCGAAAAAGATATGCGAAACTTGTTCCCATCGACCATCCCACAACCCGTCAAAAAAGACCTTCATGGTCGCTTCATTAAAAGCTCCCTGAGTATCATCATGGCCAAGCATCCAATGACCAACATTATAAAGCAATGTCCAGATGAAAGGGAATGTCCAAGGGTTGCCAACAGCCGTCCCCAATGCGGATGCAATGATATTGGCACGAAATATCCAGGCCAGTAAGGCGCTAATGACGAAATGCAGTCCGATGAATGGCGTAAAAGAAACGGCGGCGCCGAACGCAAACCCGGCCGCCAAAGAATAAGGTGTTCCCGGCAATCTTGCGAGACGATAGCCCACATATTTCGATGACCTCTTAAACCCAATGGAGGGCCAGAAAAAGTCCCCAAGCTGGCGGGTACGCGATGGTTTATTTCGACGCTGAAACATTCCGATTATACTCGATTATGCAATACTACGGCTGCCGGGCTTCACCGCCTCGGTACCGGCAAGTTCCGGCGGCAAATTCTCTGCCTCATATGTTTTCACATCCATCTTCATGAGTGAAATCAGGGGAACACCTACATCCGCCGTTCCATTCGAACGATCAATCAGGCAGGTTGCGCCGATAACTATGCCCCCTGCCCGCCCAATTGTATCTATGCATTCAAGGCTGGATTTTCCTGTTGTAACAATATCTTCCGACATAATAATCCGGGCACCCTTCGGAATTTCAAATCCACGGCGGAGCGTAAAGATGCCGTTCTCGCGTTCCGTAAAAATACCGGGGACACCCATTTGGCGGGCCATTTCATAGCCGATAACAACACCGCCCATGGCAGGTGCCACCACCATATCCACAGCATTTTCGCCAAATACTTTAATGACGTTCGCCGCAAGTGCTTTACAGAGAGACGCGGCGCGATCCGGATACATCAGTACTTTCGCGCATTGCAGATAACGATCGGAATGTAACCCCGAACTCAACAGAAAATGCCCTTCCAGCAATGCGTTGGTTTCCCGAAAATGGGAAAGGATTTCTTCTTCCGTCATCTGTTAGCCCTTAAATTTATTCAACCCGTGGAGCGATCAACAGAACTGATTACCGGATCAGCCCGCAATGCCGCAATAATATTTGTCAAATGCTTCACATCTTGTACCTGAATATCAATCAACATTTCAAAGAAATCCTGACTGCGATTGGAAATACGCAAGTTATTTATGTTTCCATGATTAGACGCGATGGTCGACGTAATACTGGAAAGCGCGCCCGGCTCATTGGCCATAATAACCGAAATACGGCCAACAGGTCGCGCGGCCTCCTGATTTTCCTCATCCCACGAAACGTCGAGCCATCTTTCTGGCACTTCGGAGAATTGCTCAAGCGTCTCACAATCGATTGTATGGATCGTCACACCGCGTCCAGTACTCACAATCCCGACAATGCGATCTCCCGGTAGTGGATGACAACAACCCGCCAAATGCATGGCCATACCGGGGATAAGCCCGCGGATCGGGATGGCTGAATCACCTTTTTTTCGCTTCTTCGCGCCGGGCTTGCCCATCGGAACGGTCTTTTCCGTGGCATCCTTTGATTTTTCGCCTGGAAATATAACATCAATGAGCTGACGACCAGTTCGTGTACCATCCCCAAGCAAATAATAGACATCGCCGACTTCACTCAGATCCCAGACCTTTATGGCGGCCTGCAGGGCCTTTTCAGCAAATCTCTTGCCCTCAACCCGGAATGCCTTTTCGGCAATGGCTTTTCCAAGCTCGATATATTGATCGCGCTGCTTCATCCGCGTAAAGCGGCGGATTGCCGATCTTGCTTTGCCGCTGACAACAAAGCTTTCCCATGTCGGAGACGGCGTCTGATTTTTAGATCTCAGAATATCGACCTGGTCACCATTTCTGAGGACGGTCCGAAGCGGCACCAAACGTCCGTTAATCTTAGATCCAACGCAGGTATTGCCAACATCCGTATGAACTGCATAGGCAAAATCCACGGGACTGCTTCCAGCAGGCAGGGAAATCAGATCGCCTTTCGGAGAGAAGCAGAAAACCTGATCCTGAAACATGCTGAGCTTGGTATTTTCCAAAAATTCATCAGGATCAACGGTATTTTCGAGGATTTCAAGCAATTCGCGAAGCCAGCGATAATTCCTGCCTTCTTTGACGCTTGCCCCAAGACTTTCCTTGTATTGCCAATGAGCTGCCACGCCATATTCATTGATTTCATGCATTTCGCGGGTGCGTATCTGAACTTCGATGCGCTGACGCTCAGGCCCAATTATTGTCGTATGCAGGGATTGGTAATTATTCCGCTTGGGGATTGAAATGTAGTCCTTGAAGCGCCCGGGCACCATGGAATATTTTGCATGCAGTACACCAAGGGCGTGATAGCATTGCTCTATATCATCAACAACGATACGAAACGCGATGATATCGGAGAGCTGCTCGAAGGAGACATTGTTTTTTTCCATCTTTCGCCAAATGGAATAAAATCGTTTTTCCCGGCCGTAGACCTCAGCAGCAATGCCTGCCGTCAACACATCCGTTTCCAATTCGGATATGATACGCTCTACTAGCCCCTCGCCTTCTTCGCGCAGAAAATCCAGACGACGCTTAATAGACTTTCGGGCTTCGTTATTAAGCTCGACAAAGGCCAGGTCTTCCAAATCATCCCGAAAATGCTGCATGCCAATGCGCTCTGCCAGTGGCGCATAGATTTCCATGGTTTCCGTCGCAATTCGCTTGCGTTTCTCGGCATTTTCGATGAAATGCAATGTCCGCATATTATGAAGACGATCCGCAAGCTTAACCAGCAACACGCGGATGTCGTTTGACATTGCGATAAGTAATTTTCGGAAATTCTCAGCCTGCTTGGTGCGATCAGACTGAAGTTCCAGCTGGGAAAGTTTTGTAACTCCATCCACAAGTACCGCAATTTCTGTCCCGAAAATTTCTTCGATCTGATCTTTGGTCGCCACTGTATCTTCGATGGTGTCATGCAGTAGCGCCGTAATGATCGTCGCCATATCCAGCTTGAGCTCGGTCAGGATACCGGCGACTTCTATGGGATGGGAGAAATATGGATCACCAGACGCACGCACCTGGCTGCCGTGGGTTTTAACAGTAAAAATATAGGCCCTGTTGAGCAGATCCTCGTCTGCTTGAGGATCGTAGCTCAGAACACGTTCTACAAGTTCAACCTGACGCAGCATCAGAATTCAAGAGCCAACTCGCAACAGAGCCGCCCCTGCCCATCAATGGCCAAAATAAAAAGCAGAGTCGGAAAGAGTTCCGCGTATTTTTCCTAGCTCTCCGCGGTCGTGTCATCAGCATCTGCCTCAGTCGGCACCGACGCTTCCACTTCTACCGCACCCACTTCGTCAGCGGAAAAAGTCTCACTTGCAGTATTTTCCTGAATAACACCGGCCCACTCGTTGCTTGAGCTCATCAAGGCGGCCATATTATCTTCTTCAGGCTCATCGACTTCAACACGGCGCTGCAGAGAATGTACAAGGTTCGACTTCAATTCGTCGATATCAATCGTGCCGTCACCAAGCTCCCGAAGCGAGACTACAGGGTTTTTGTCATTGTCACGATCAACGGTCAGCATGGACCCGGCAGCAATGGCCCGCGCCCGACGGGCAGCCAGCAGGACAATGTCAAAACGGTTCGGAATTCTTTCAACGCAATCTTCTACGGTGACGCGTGCCATATACAATTACTCCAAATGTATGTGATTTAGCCTATTACATATTCTTTTGTCAGGCCGATAGCAAGTCAAACTGCGCCGAAATCAGTCATAAAATACGTATTTTTTGCCTATATTTGAGAAAACGATGATACTAGCCACTGATGACCGTATAAATATGGCTACAACTGCCTCACAACGCCTCTATTCTTTAGCGCTTCCCGCAGCAAGAATTTTAAACTCCTGGTGCACCGAGAGATTCGAGAGCATTTCCTCAGCCCGCAGCTCTGTGACAGGGTGCCGCCATTCGGGCGCGATCTCCGCAATTGGCGCTAATACAAAGGCTCTTTGCGATATCATCGGATGCGGCACAACCGGTCCGGCCAGCTGGTCCTGATTAGTCGTTACATCACGATCAAAAGTGAGAATATCCAAATCAAGCACCCGCGCTTCCCATTTTTTCTTTCGCACTCGGCCAAATTTTTTCTCTATATTTCCTAGAAATATGAGAGTTTTTTCTAAACTATAATCTGAAGATATGGAGATTACCGCGTTTACGAACCACGGCTGGTCAGACAACGGTACCGGAGCGGATGAATACCAGCTCGACTGGCGGACAACAGGGAACGACTTTTCGATTTCGGTTACAGCAGCGATTAGCGTCTCTAGAGGCGGTCCAAACAGCGGGTGATCCAGATTCGCTCCCAGTCCAATTAATATCACCTTTTCACCCTCATCTCGCATGACCAACCTGTATCGATCAATACCTCTGTACACAAAAAAGACGTATTTATACAAAACATATCTAGAGATATGGGTTCAACTTTGCTATTTATATAAAGGGGGGAATGTACAAGTTCCCGATAAACAATTATTTTTAATAATAAAATCGGATAACTAAATGCCTTTTTATTCTGAAGAACGCATTGCACTTTTTATAGATGGCTCGAATCTTTATGCAGCCGCCCGATCATTAGGATTTGATATAGATTATAAGAGATTACTGGGCGAGTTTGCATCGCAAGGTCGGCTGGTCAGGGCTTTTTATTATACTGCGTTAATCGAAGATCAGGAATATTCTCCAATCCGCCCGCTCGTCGACTGGCTCGACTATAACGGGTACACCATGGTGACCAAACCGACCAAGGAGTTTACCGATAGTACGACGGGACGGCGAAAGTATAAAGGCAATATGGATATCGAGCTAGCGATCGATATGTTGGAATTATCGTCTCATATCGATCATGCTGTTCTATTCTCCGGCGACGGTGACTTCCGGCGCCTGGTTGAAGCCGTCCAGCGCCGCGGTGTTCGGGTAACCGTCGTCAGCACCGTAAAATCACAGCCCCCGATGATCGCTGATGAACTCCGCCGCCAGGCCGATTTCTTCATTGAACTCAAGGATATGGAGAAAAAAGTCGGCCGGGCAGTCACACCACGCGAAGATCGCGATTATGAGGATTTCCCGACCGAACTTGAACCTTATGACGATGCTGAACAGCTTGCGTAACGAACAAGCTTACCTCGTAATTTATTCCTAGTTGAGCAGAAGCTGATTTCCGCTGCTATTCGCTGTTTTCGGTGAGGATGGCCGGTTTTCCCGAAAAGTAGTTGTCATTTTACTTTGAAGCTCCTGAAGCCCCATTACGACAATTGCCTGCCAATCACCATCAAAAACAGCTGAATGATTTACAACGACTTCATTTTGGATCGTAATATCATCCTTCTCGCCATCACGAGGCATGGTCACATTGACTTGAGCTTTGTTATGGAGCGGCAACTGCCAAAAACCCCATTCAATCCAAGACCAGAACTGAATTACCTGAACTTTCACAGGCACTGCGGACAAAAAGGCAGGGTCTCCCTGTTCGACAACTTTATAGCCTGCATCCTGAAGCGAGTTGACTAGAGTTTTCTTCACGAGGCCAGCAACTGTCTGCCCGGTAGGCAAAATGACGTCGCCCAGAGCCTTTCCATATGCATTTCTTTTTCTGGCGAGAGCACGAGCTTTGATCTCAGGGCTGTTGATTTCATCTTCCGATAGAGAGGGAATATCAGGCGTTGAAGGTCTCAGTTCAAATATACGCTTGTCTTCTACCGAGATTATTTTGACAGCGACCGCATCGTCAGTTGTAGCAACAGCCTCCGGAACCTCAATTGAAATAGTACTTCTATCGACGGCACAGCCAGCCAGAATTAAAACCAAACCCAGCAGCACGACATTTTTAGCTGATTTTATCACGAAATCACTCCCCCTCACACATGATTGAAACTCAATAAATACCAATACTAACCCTCATACGATTAATCGATTTCCATTTTCTTTTCAAATCCATATCATATTGAAAAGAAATAAATATTACCACTTTTGGCCGGAATTTATGGTTACGAAAATGAGCGATAATTCAGGATCATTCACACTAAATCAGATGGTCTTCAGCGGCTTTTCCGCTATACTCGACTACTAGGTGAGGGAGAATATGGCGCAAAAACTGATCATTTTTAGCGATTGTTGCTGGGTACGTCCGCAATATCGAAGCAAGAACCGACGGGTGCCGGGAAATGTGTCGCTAGCACAAAATTGCGTGATGCCCAAAGATGATCTGGAAGTCCCCCAACTCACATATCACAGAGAAGTTGGCCAGCGCCTGTTTAATGCTGCAAGCCTTATGCGGCGATATTTTGGCGCTGGGCTTCAGGCTGAAATATTCGATATCTATCGATTTTTATCGGAAAACTATCAGGATGGGGACGACATATTCCTGATTGGTTCGGGCCTTGGGGCTTATAATTTGCGCCGATTGACAGATATGCTTGATCGCGTCGGGCTTCTCAAACCAGAGGATCTTGGAGCCCTGCCAGATGCGTTCGAATACTGTCAGATACCTGTTGATGCCTTAACGACGCCAGCGGCACAGGAACTTTCGGGGAAATTTGAAGGGCGCCAGGTACGTATCCGGTTTTTGGGATGCTGGGATACCGTCGGAAGCTATGGCCTTCCTGTGCCTGTTCTCCACAGAATTTCTCAAAGCTGGATGATGTTACATGACCATGATGTCAACACGAATGTTGATGTCGCCTGTCATGCTCTGGCCCTTGACGAACATCGGAAACTTTTTAAGCCGGCGTTATGGACTGGCAAACATTCCTCCCGTCTGGAGAAAATCGAGCAGATCTGGTTCGCGGGTTCCCACGAAAATATCGTAGGTGGCAGACGCGACAGCGGCCTGTCCGATATTGCTCTGAACTGGCTGGTGAATCGTGCTGAGGAGCAGGGCCTGAAGTTTGACCGGGAAAAACTGGCTGAGCTCAGCGCGCCTGATATCGCCGGTACGGTTGCACGGAGGAAACGAACTATTTTTGGTAATTTTGTCTCTCTTGGCCGCAGCCACAATCGTCTAATTGACCAGACAACAGCTGAAAAATTACATGAAACCGTGTTGTTGAAAAAAGAGTCCGATAAAAAATACAGGCCATCACAGATTAAAAGCCTGCAGCCCGGAGACATTCCTATTTTCAAGGAGATAGAGGAACCCATCCAGAATAAACGGCGACATTTGCGCCGAAAAGTCGACTGGCCAGCCTTTTTGATCAACGGCGATACAAAGCTAAACGCCAGCCTTGTTGATTACAGCCGGAGCGGCGCCAAAGTCTGGCTCAGCGGTCAGATACCGGTTGGAACATCGATTATTCTGCAGTCGTCAAGAAGCTTCATGGAAGGTCTGAAAAGTACCGTCGTCTGGAGTCAGGATAATTTTCTGGGGTTGGAGTTTTCGATGCCGCTTGTCGCCAATAAGGCAGTCTAAACGTAGAAGACAAAGATCATTGATTGTCTTTTAGCAATCTTTGTTTTTCCCGGTTCCAGTCCCGCTCCTTTTCTGTTGCCCGTTTGTCATGCTGCTTTTTACCTGATGCCACTCCAAGCTTGACTTTGGCAATACCACGGTCGTTGAAATAGAGTGAAAGCGGAACAAGAGTTTTGCCCGCCCGCTGAATGAGCCCTGCGATCTTGTTGATTTGCTTCTTGTGCATCAGCAATTTGCGCGGTCTCATGGGCTCATGATTATGACGATTTCCATGGCCATATTCGGAAATATGAGCATTGATCAGATACAGCCCGTCATTTTCAAAAGTCGCATAGGACTCCTGAATGTTCGCCCGCCCGGCACGTAAGGCTTTCACCTCTGTGCCGACCAGAATAAGGCCCGCTTCCAACTCTTCCTCAATGAAATAGTTGTAGCGAGCCTTACGATTTTGCGCGACTGTCTTACCGCTCATTCTTGTTCGGGGTTAAGTCCGCTCCCTAGTCCAGCAAACCGGCATGCCGCATTGCGGCTTCGACAGCCTGCTTCGTCTCATCTTTGATCGGCACCAGCGGCAAGCGGACATCCGGTTTACAGATATCAAGCAACGATAAGGCATATTTCACCGGCGATGGACTAGCTTCCAAAAACAGGGCTTGATGCAAAGGCATCAGCCGATCCTGCATCTCCAACGCTATCGACCGCTCCCCATGCAGGCTGGCATTTTGCATAATCGCGACTTGTTCCGGTGCAACATTGGCCGTCACAGAAATACAGCCATTGCCGCCATGGGCGTTAAAACCCAATGCCGTTGCGTCTTCGCCGGAAAGCTGATTAAAGCTGTTACCACAGGTCAATCGCTGTGCCGTCACACGGCTCACGTCCGCAGTGGCATCCTTCACCCCGACGATATTTTTCAACTCAGCGAGCTTTCCCATAGTCTCAGGCGTCATATCAACGATGGAACGACCCGGAATATTATAGATATAAATCGGGAAATCCACCGCGTCATGAATGGCCGTATAATGGGCAATCATGCCATCTTGCGTTGGCTTGTTATAATAAGGCATCGCAATCAATGCGGCATCCGCGCCTGCTTTTTTCGCATGGGCCGTTAAACGGATTGCCTCAGCCGTATTGTTGGAGCCCGTTCCTGCCATAACCGGTACGCGGCCATCTGCAACCTCAACGCATAACTCCACAACACGGTCATGTTCCGGATGCGACAAAGTCGGAGATTCGCCAGTTGTCCCGGTCGGGACAAGAGCCTTCGTTCCGGATTTTATCTGCCAGTCACATAAGGATTGGAACGATTTTTCATCCACGCGCTCTCCATCAAAGGGAGTGACAAGCGCTGTGATTGATCCTCTAAACATGACAAATTCCTCAATTTTAGTTATGCGAATGCCGGTACGCAGTGCGACCGAAAAATCCGGTATTCAACGCATATTAGCGCGCCGACCGCCTGTTTTATAGGGATGGCAGTGCACATGGCAAGAAGTAACTGGTAAATTCGAGCGCATCTCGAGCCTTTTTGAGCCATTTTTGCCTCAGCAAGAAATTTGCCCTGATGCCCGTAATCCCCTTGATCAGATAAGCTTTCTGTCTATCTTGAAAAGACAGTCCCTCAGCAAAGAAGGCATATATGTCAAAATCCTCGGCGCAGCCTGCCAACATTTACCTAAAAGACTACACGAAGCCTGATTTCCTGATTAGGACTGTCACATTGACGGTGGAGCTTGGAGAAGACGTTACGGTTGTGACATCCCGCCTGAAGGTGGAAAGAAACGATACTGCGGCAGATCATCTTGAGTTTAACGGAGAGAAGCTGGCCCTTAAATCGGTTAAGTTAGATGACAGACTGCTGCCCGAAAGCTCCTACAAAGTCACCGATAAATTTCTCGCAATACCCGTCACGAACGAGATAACTGAGTTCGTTCTGGAGATTGTCACGGAAATCAAACCTCAGGAAAATACAGCCCTGGAAGGGCTTTATAAATCGAGCGGGAATTTTTGCACGCAATGCGAGGCAGAAGGATTTCGCAAAATCACCTATTTTCTCGATCGACCAGACGTTATGTCGGTCTTCACGACAACAATTATCGGCGACGCGACAAAATACCCGGTGATGCTATCCAATGGCAATCTTAAGATTCGCAAAGAACTTGCGGACGGCCGCACCTCGGTTACCTGGTACGACCCTCATCCCAAACCCGCCTATTTATTCGCACTCGTCGCCGGAGATCTGGCTTGCGTTGAAGATCAGTTTACGACGCAATCAGGGCGCGATGTCAAACTCCAGATATTTGTGGAACATGGTAATGAGGATAAATGCGGGCATGCTATGACATCGCTCAAGAAATCCATGTCCTGGGACGAGGAAACCTACGGCCGCGAGTATGATCTGGACGTGTTTATGATCGTCGCTGTGAGCGATTTCAACATGGGTGCTATGGAGAATAAGGGACTTAACGTCTTTAATTCAAAATATGTTTTGGCCTCCCCTGAGACAGCGACAGATGCGGATTATGAAGGGATTGAGAGCGTCATCGCCCATGAATATTTCCATAACTGGACAGGCAACCGGATTACCTGCCGCGATTGGTTCCAGCTTACTTTGAAGGAAGGGCTGACAGTTTTTCGCGACCAGCAATTTTCTGCAGACATGAACTCCGCTGCTGTCCACCGCATCCATGATGTTCAAAGGCTACGAAGTGCGCAGTTTCCTGAAGATGCCGGTCCTCTCGCCCATCCGATACAGCCTCAAAGCTATGTGGAAATAAATAACTTCTATACGGCGACCGTGTATGAAAAAGGCGCGGAAGTGATCCGCATGATGCATACGCTTCTCGGGCCAAAAAAATTCCGCAAAGGGATGGACCTTTATTTTGAACGTTATGATGGCCAGGCTGTAACGACGGAAGA
>Ga0315338_1003217_pt1 | contig 14596 bp, 12 predicted proteins | sample ASW8metaG_FD_204518 | JGI IMG/M metagenome (GOLD analysis project Ga0315338, IMG submission 204518) | Ammonia-oxidizing marine archaeal communities from Monterey Bay, California, United States - ASW #8 | ecosystem: Environmental > Aquatic > Marine > Coastal | place: USA: California | collected... | reverse complement strand
CGAAGTGAAGGGCGATCTTCATCTCCTCGCTATCGTCCACGACGACCAGGAAGACCCGTTCGGCCACGTCGCTGGCAGTCGAGTTTGCCGTCGTTCCGTTTTCCGTGTCGCTCATGTCGCACTCCTGCCGGCACGTTCCGCGGGAAAGCCCGGATGATCCTGCATCAAAGCTCCATAGTTCGCGCCGCCCAGCTTGTCCAATCGTTTTGCGCGCGGGGACGACACCCGTTATTTATGCGGCTCTATGTTAAGGAGCATTGGCGATGAGCCAAGCGCGAAATGCACTGCAGGACATACTTCGCCAGGCGGGGCGGCCGTTAAGCGAAACGGACCCTATCGCGATTACCGGTCAAGATCCTGTTTTACCGACGAATTTTCTCATCGGAACGGCGGGCGCCGCCGTCATTGCGGCCAACGGTCTCGCGGCGGCGGATATTTGGGAACTGCGTACCGGAAAGCGGCAAGACGTCACATTGGACATGGCCGCGGCTGCGGCGGCCTTGCGCAGCGACCGATATATTCTCGTCGATGGCGAAAGTGCGCCGGACCCCTGGAGTCCGATTTCCGGTTTTTACGAAACCGGCGATGCCCGGTGGATCCAACTACACTGTAACTTTCCCCATCATCGCGATGGCGTGCTTGCTCTATTGGGTTGCGAAGACGACCGGAACGCTGTTACGGCGGCGATTGCGACTTGGGACGGCGCCGTCTTGGAAGCCGCTCTTGCGGAAGCGCAGATGTGTGCCGGGCTGGTGCGGCGGCCGGCGGAATGGTCGGCGCTGCCGCACGCAAAGGCCGTGGCGGAATTACCCCTGATCGAGATCGACAGGATCGGCGACAGTCCGCGGGAGCCGTTTGGCGATGGCGCGCGACCGCTTTCGGGTGCGCGCGTCCTTGACCTGACCCGCGTGATTGCCGGTCCGGTCTGCGGCCGGACCTTGGCCGAACATGGCGCGGACGTCCTGCGGATCGCCGCACCGCATTTGCCGAGCGTGCCCAGCCTGGTCATGGATACGGGTCATGGGAAACGATCCGCCTTCCTCGACCTTCGAAATGCTGAGGATCAAGACCGGCTTCGCGGTTTGGTCTGCGGCGCCGATGTGTTTTCGCAATCCTATCGCCCGGACACTTTGGCATCGCGCGGCTTCGCTCCGGAAGACCTCGCCGCGCTACGCCCGGGAATCGTCTATGTCACGCTCAGCGCATTTGGGCATGAAGGACCATGGCGGGACCGTCGTGGATTCGATTCCCTGGTGCAAACTGTCAGCGGTATTGCGCATGAAGGCGGAAACGGCGCCGGGGATGGCGCACCACCGCGTCACTTGCCGGCACAGGCGCTGGACTATGTCGGCGGTTATCTTGGGTCTCTCGGCGCCATGATAGCATTGGCGCGTCGGGCGCGTGAGGGCGGCAGTTACCGCGTTCGGGTTTCTCTCGCTCAGACGGGGCGTTGGATCAGCGAACTCGGGCGCACCGAAAGCGATGCGCGTGATTTGCATGAGCAGACCCGCGAGGATGTGGCCGATTTGGGCAGAGAAACGGATACACCGTTCGGACGTCTGTGGCACGTGGCGCCCGTCGTCCGGCTGTCGGAAACGCCGCCTCGCTGGGATAACCCCGCCGTGCCGCTCGGTACCCATGAACCTGTTTGGTAGGACGATATGACGGAACTTTGCGATCTGGATGCCACCGCGCTGCGGGACCTCATTGAATCGCGGCAGGCGTCGCCGGTCGACGTGCTGGACAGCTGCATTTCCCGCATCGAAGCGGCCAATCCGGTCCTCAACGCGATGGTGGCGATGTGTCTCGACGTAGCGCGAGACGAAGCGAAAAAGGCGGAGAATGCGGGTACACGAGGACCGCTGCATGGGCTGCCTGTTGCGGTCAAGGAGGCGGAGGATGTTGCCGGGCTGCCGACCACTAAAGGATCACCCCTTTACGCCAATATCGTTGCTGCGGCGGACTGCCAAATGGTGGCGTCGATCCGGGCCGCTGGCGGTATTGTGATCGGCAAGACCAACGTGCCCCCCCTGACCAACGGTCTGACCACCGACAATCCGATCTATGGCCTGACCCGCAACCCGTTCGATCTTGAACGGACCTGCGCAGGATCTTCGGGTGGCGCGGGGGTCGCGCTCGCGGCGCGCATGGTGCCGCTCGCCACCGGATCGGACCTCGGCGGCAGCATCCGCGGGCCGGCTTCGGTCAGCGGCATCGTCGGGTTGCGGCCGTCGCCGGGTCTGGTCCCCTCGGAAGGTAAGCCGATGGGCTGGAATGGCATGTCGGTGCTGGGTCCGATGGCTCGAACCGTCGACGACACGCGGTTGTTCCTGCAGGGGATGATGAGCGACGACGGCCGCGATCCACTGAGCGGCCCGGTCGATCCGGAGTTGCATGAACCGGCCCAACCGGTCGATTTGAGCCGGTTGCGAATAGCGGTGACGCCCGATCTCGGCGTCGTCGACGCGATCGATGATGTCCGCGCGACTTTCCGGTCCAAGGTCGCGCAGCTTTCAGGCGCGTTCGCAGCATGCGATTGGGCCGAACCGGACATGGCCGGTATCCACGAAGCGTATTTGCGTCTGCGGTCGCTGGTGCAGTTGACCCGTTACGCACCGGAGCATCTGGCCGACAGGTCGGGATTGACGCCGCAGGCGCGTACCGACCTGCGCCGCGGCGATGCAATGAGCGCGCGGGACGCCGCCGATGCTATGGCCGTGCAAATGCGGGTATTCCGGCATTTCCAAACCTTCTTCCAGGATTACGATATCTTGATCACGCCAGGCAGAACCCTGCCGAACTACTCGCTTTCCGAAATCGATACCGCGAATTCGAGGCTCGCCGAACAAGAGGCGGCGGGGACGAACGATCTTTGGGCTGGCCGCGGCAACATCACGGCGCCGATCACGATGATGGGCCACCCAGCGCTGACATTGCCCGCGGGCAAGGACCCGAGTGGCCTGCCGTTCGGCCTCCAGGTGGTTGGGCCCTATCGCGGCGACAATTTCCTGCTCGGCGTTTGCCGGTCGATGGAAATGCTGTTCGCGACGAAGCGAGACTTGATGCGCCCGCTCGCCGATGTCACGGCGTTCGCTAGATCGGATCAACCTTAGTCGACCCCATTACATGGGGTCGACTAAGGTTGTGAATCCGATCGATTCCTATAGTTCGTGTGCTGATTCACGTGAAATTCAAAAGATTGAATTACACGACCAGGACACGGGTCAGACTTTGTAGGTTTCCAGCTTTTTGCGGATATCGTTGGGAATTTCGACCGCGCGCCTCGTGTCGAGATTCATCAGCACACATTTGAAATGAGTGTCGAAGGACAAGGTGTCGGTCTCGGCCTTGAACAAGCAGTGATGGAAGGTCGCTGTCTTGTTGGCGATTTCGCTGACGCCAGTTTCCATCTTGATCACGTCGCCGGCCTTCAGCTCGGCTTTAAAATTGTTCTCGCCGTGCACCACGACGAAAGCCAGCCGGCGCCCCTCGCGCATGTCGGTCGGGGTCAGGCCGAGCGAAATCTGGAACGAGGTGATCGCGCTGCCGATCGCCGCGAAATAATACTGCACGTTCATGTGGCCGAGATGGTCGAGTTCCGCCGGGCTGACCGCCTTCCGGAAGGTTTCGATATACCCGCTCAACTGGCCCCCTCGAAGCAGATGTTTTCCAGCGGTTCGCCTCGGTTGAAGCGGTCCAGATTGGCGGCGATGAATTTCCAGCGGCGGTCGTGCATCGTCTCGCTCAGCGCGCTGTTGTGCGGTGTCATGACGATGTTGTCGAGTTCGTTGAACGGGAAGTTCCAAGGCATTCGGTCCGGGTTGTCTTCGCTCGCATAGCCGTACCAGACGTCGATGACCGCACCGCCGATCCGCCGATTGGACAGTGCATCGTAAAGCGCCTCTTCTTCGATGATGTGGCCGCGGCCGACATTGATCAGTACGCCATCGGGCTTCATCTGCGCCAGTCGCTCCGTATTGAACAGACCGCGCGTCTCGTCCGATAGCGGTAAGCCAATCAGCACGTAGTCGCTTTCGCCGAGCAGCCTTTCGAGCGATTGCATCGTGTCGATCCATTCCAACGGCTCTTCGGTGGACCGGATCGTTCGCGTGACGGCGATGCAGCGCATGCCGAAGGCCCGTGCGCGCCGCGCGACCTCCTGTCCGATGTGCCCGTAGCCGACGATACCGATCGTCTTGCCGTACAACTCACCATGGGTCGGACCGCTTCCCGGCACGCGGCCTTTCCAGCCGGCTTCGCGAAACAATTTGTCCGACTTGGTGATGCCGAATTCCCATTCCAGCATCGCGCAGAATACATATTCAGCGATGGTGCCCTCATGCTCGAAGGTGTTGCAGACTTGGCAGCCCGCCGGCACCTGTGCGGGGCCGATCCAATCGTGTCCGGTAAACGGGATCTGATAGAGCTTGAGATTTGGGATCGGCGGCCAGTCGCCCTTGATTCGGCCGCCGACGAAGGCGTCCGCCGTCGGCGCCAGGGTGACGAAATCCTCGAATGGTTCGCCTTCGGCCCAGGTGACAATTTTGAACTCGGTGGTTAGCAGGGCTTTAAGCTGGTCGGCCCGCGTCGTGGCCATGCGCCCGCCCAGGAGAAGCGTTAACGGTTTTGGCATGAGAAGATTCTTGAGGCTGTGTCGGTTGCGGCGAGTTTACGCGCTGGCCCGCGTCAATCAAACAGTTCGGCACCTATTCAACGGTGGGATGGGGCATGAGCCTTGTCTCTCCAAGGGTGTAGCTGCTTCAATATCGCCGGGTCGGGACCAGAGAGGCCGAAAAGATGAGCATCGAAATACGCAAGCTGACGGACAATATCGGGGCGGAGATCACTGGAATTGATCTCACCAAGCCGATGGACAATGCGACCTTTGCGCCGATATTCGAGGCGTTCAACGAGCACTCCGTGCTGGTTTTCCACGACCAGGATTTCGACGACGACTCTCAGATCGCTTTCAGCGAGCATTTCGGCGCGTTGGAAAAGACGGTGAAAAGCAACACCGGCGGCGGCACCTATATCGCTGACATTTCCAACGTTGACCCAATAACCGACGAGATCCTGCCCGTCGACAGCTGGCGCATCCGCTACAACTCCGGCAACGAGCTGTGGCATACGGACAGCTCCTTCAAACCGGTTCCGGCGATGGCGTCGCTTCTGTCCGGACGTGAAGTGCCGCCGGAGGGCGCGGAGACCGAGTTCGCCAACATGAGGTTGGCCTATGCCGGTTTGCCACGGCCGGAACGGGACAGGCTGGACGGGCTGGTGGCAATCCACGATTTCTCCTATTCGCGCGGCCAGATCGCGCCGGATTTGCTGGGCGAAGACCATAAGAACGAGACGCCGCCGGTCCGTCAGGCGGTCGTTCGCACGAACCCGGTCAATGGCAGGAAGGGTTTCTACAGCGGCGCGCACGCCTCCCACATTGAAGGCTGGCCGGTCGAGGAGGGACGCGCGCTGCTCAAGGGTCTCGTCGCCAATGCCACGCAACCGCAATTCACCTATGCCCACAAATGGGCGCCGAAGGACTTAGTGATCTGGGACAATCGCTGCGTCCTGCACCGTGGCCACTCTTGGGACAAGGCGCGCTATCGCCGGGTGATGCACCGCACGACGGTCGGCGGCGCCGGGCCGACGGTGCCGGCCCTTTAAGCTGGTTCTCGGTCCTTGGAAATCGTCACGGCAATGGCCATTGCGAGTATGACCGTTGCCGCCAGGGCGTAGAACACATACTCGATACCCCAAATGTCGGCGATCATGCCCCCCAACACCGGTATGGCCATGGAAAAGGCGGATTGGGTGCCGAACAGCAGGCTGACCAGGGAACCGCCCAATTGCGGCGACGCTTTTTCCAGCGCCCAGCTTTGAATGACCGGCCGCACCGCAAAGGTCGCCACGCCGGCCAGCGCGACGAGGACGACGAACCAGGGCAGCGAGTCCGTCAGCGGCATCAGTGCGATGACCACGAAGGACAGGGCGAAGCCGATGAACAGGACCGGTCGACGGCCGATCCGGTCGGACAAGCCGCCGGCAAACGGTGTCGCCACCGCGCCGCTTAATTGCAGCACGGTGATGGTTGCGCCGATCCAGTACGGGTTTGAGGCGAATGCGGCCGCGACGTAAAGCGGCAGGAAGGTGCGCAATCCGCTCTGGCCAGTACCCCGAAAGCCAGCCATGACGCAGACTTTCCAAACCTCAATGTCGCTGATGAGCAGGCCCAAACCGGTCAGATAATCGCGGACTGTGCTGTTGCCGGCATTCTTCGGCATGGCCGGGCTGGCCTTGGCAAAGAAATACAGGAAGACCGCGGCGGCCAAGGGCACGATCGCACACAAATACGCGGTATTGTGCCAGCCGACCATGCCGATCAGGACGATGGCGACGGTCGGTGCGGCCGCGTCGCCCAGGCTGGCGCCAATGGTGTGGAACGACAGGGCGAGGCCGCGCCGGTTGGAATATGATTCCGACAGGAAGGCGATCGCAGCCGGATGCCACAGCGTATTGGTGACCGAGATGACGGCGACGAATGTCGCCAGCATCCAATAGCCCTGCGCCCAGCCGAGACCGGCCAAGCCCAACCCGCAAAACGTCAGTGAGAACAATTTGCAGGCGGTCCGCCGGCCGGTGACGTCGACGATGATCCCGCTGGGGACGTTCGCCACGAAGGCGCTGAGTTGGACGATGGTGACCAGAAATCCGGTCTGCGTGTAGTCGAGGCCAAGCTCGTCCTTGATGAAGGGCAGCAGCACGAACAGGATCGTGACGCACCAGTGCAGCGAGGCGTGCGACCCGGCGATGACGAACAGCGGGCCGCGCGCGACGGCGGGATTGTCGCGTTCGACGGCGCTCAACGCGCGGGCTCGAGTGGAGAAAACGGTACAGACATGCGCGTCGGGTGTACTGTTTCGGCTACTGGATTGCAAACGCGCCGTGCGCCGGAGGAGAGGTCAATGCAAGAGGTCAATATCCCCGAGATTGTCGCCGAGGTAACGGAGGTTTTCGAACGTTATGAGACGGCGCTCCAGGTGAACGACGCCGATACACTGGATGAGCTGTTTTGGAACAGCCCGCATACCGTTCGCTACGCCTTCACGCGGGAACATTACTACGGGCACGAGGCGATTTCCGCGTTTCGCCAGGGCCGGCCTTCGGTTGGCACGGCGCGCGATATTGGGCGTACCGTCATCACCACCTTCGGCCGCGATTACGCGACGACCTGTCGCGAATTCGGCCGTGACGGGCGGCATGGCCGGCAGAGCCAGTCGTTGGTCCGCATGCCGGAAGGGTGGCGCATCGTCGCCGCCCATGTCAGCTACATGGATGTCTGAATTTTGTCCGAACGCGTTTGATGGCGCCAGCGATTGACGGTTTCGGCGACGAAGCCGTCCTCGTCGATCTCCCGGCGCCAGGCCTTGGAGAAGGACACCGCACCGCTGCGCGGCTGATGTTCGGGCTCCAGATCGTCGAAGCGGATACGCATTGGCACGGTCACGCCTTCGCCGACCACGATCGCTTCCTGCATGCGCAGGGCCGGCAGCGCGTTCAACAGGCCAAGGCCGCTTTCCGGCACCGCGTCGCGCACGAAGTCCTGATCGGGCCCGTTGCTCATACGCAGGACGAACAAGGTGTTGCATTGCGACAGGATGCCGAGCGATAGCTCCGAGGGACGCTGGCTGACCAGGCACAGCGAGACGCCGTATTTGCGGCCCTCCTTGGCGATCCGCGACATCACCGCTTTGGTCGGACCGAAGCTCGCGTCGTCGGCGCCGATATAGCGGTGCGCCTCCTCGCAGACCAATAGGACCGGCAGCGACGGCCGGCTGGTGTTCCACAAGGCGAAATCGAACACCGCGCGGCACAGCATGGAGACGACGACATCGACGATTTCCGACGGCACGCCGGATAAATCGATGATCGTCATCGGCTTGCCGTTGACCGGGACGCGCATGATACGCGACAGGATCTCGCTCATATTGTCCCGGACATCGAGGCCGGAGAACATGAAGGAGAAGCGCGCGTCGTCCTTCAAGGTTTCGATCCGTGATTGCAGGCGCAGATAGGGGATCGTGTTATCCGGCCTGTCGAGCTTCGACATCTGGTCGTCGATACGGCGGACCAGGGTGCCGAGATGATAGGGCACCGGTGTGTCGACCGTGATGTGCTCGTGACTGCCGGATTTCTTGGCGTAGGCGCGCTTCGCCTCGAGGATCGCGGATTTCAGGATCGCCATCTCGCTGTCGCGGTACTGGCCTTCACGGCTGACCAGAACTTCGACGGCCTCTTCGTAACTGAGTAGCCAATAAGGCAGGCGCAGATTGGTCAGATCGATTATTTCGGCTTTGTCGCCGAAGCTCTGCGCATATTCGTTGTGCGGATCGAGGAAGATGACGTGGCCGTGCTGATGGTCTTTCAGGATCGCGTGCAGGATCAGCGCCGCGGCGCAGGACTTGCCAGACCCGGTCGTCCCAAGGATCGCGAAATGATGGCTGAGCAGCTTGTCGGTCATGACGAAGGCGGGAAGGGCCTGATCCTGATGGATCGTCCCGAAGCGGACCGTCTCTTCTTCCGGCCGCGCGTAAACCTTGGCCAGATCGCCGGCGATCGCGATATAGATCGGCGCGCCCAGGGTCGGGTAGATTGAGACGCCGCGTTCAAAGCGGCTCTCCTTGACCGTCTCGCCCAGCAGCTCGATATCGAACAGCCGGCGTTCGCGCCCATCCGTACCGGTTTCCGTGCGCAGATTGTTGATCAGCCCGAAAATCTCGGAGCCGGCGGCGGGCACTTTGACCAAAGCGCCGAACTGCACGGCGGCACTGGCGCGTTGCTCCTCAATCACGCCCGATATCAGCGCACCGGAGACGACGGAAACATGTCCGATCCGTATTCCCATCTCGTCCATCTGTGCTTCTCCCATACTTCTCGAATCTGGATCTAATTTCATAAATTCAATCAACTTTCTTAAAACATGGAGGAACTAGATGAATAATTGTAGATAAAATCACGAATTCCTTTCTAAATCGTTAACGGATTTTAACCAATTGACATAAAAAATCCCCGCGCGCCGGTTTGGCGCGCGGGGGCTGTGTTGTGCCGGATCGGCTATGCGCCTTACCGGTTCATGCGATTCTTAACCAGATCCTCGACGACGGCTGGCTCGGCCAGGGTCGAGGTATCGCCAAGATTGCCGAAATCATCCTCTGCGATCTTGCGCAGGATACGGCGCATGATCTTGCCGGAACGGGTTTTCGGCAGGCCGGGCGCCCATTGCAGCAGGTCGGGTGTGGCAATCGGGCCGATTTCCTTACGGACCCACTGCACCAGCTCCTTGCGCAGATCGTCATTCGGGTCGACCCCGACATTCAGGGTGACGTAGGCGTAGATGCCCTGGCCCTTGATGTCATGCGGGTAGCCGACGACCGCCGCTTCGGCGACCTGTGCGTGGGCGACCAGCGCGGATTCGACCTCTGCCGTCCCCATCCGGTGCCCGGAGACGTTGAGCACGTCGTCGACCCGGCCGGTGATCCAGTAATAGCCGTCCTCGTCCCGGCGGCAGCCGTCGCCGGTGAAGTACTTGCCGGGATAGGTCTTGAAATAGGTTTCGACGAAACGGTCGTGATCGCCATAGACCGTACGCATTTGGCCGGGCCAGCTGTCCAGGATGCAGAGATTGCCCGATGCCGCGCCTTCCAGAAGGTTGCCCTCGCCGTCGACCAGCGCCGGCTTGATGCCGAAGAAAGGCCGCGTCGCGGAACCGGGTTTGAGCGCCGTTGCACCCGGCAGCGGCGTGATCAGGATGCCGCCGGTCTCCGTCTGCCACCAGGTATCGACGATCGGGCAGCGGCCGTCGCCGACAACATTGTAGTACCACAGCCAGGCCTCCGGGTTGATAGGCTCGCCGACTGAGCCCAGCAGACGGATAGAGCTGCGGCTGGTTTTCTTTACCGGGCCGTCGCCTTCGCGCATCAGGGCGCGGATCGCCGTGGGCGCAGTGTAATAGATATTGACCTGGTGCTTATCGCAGACCTGCCAATGGCGGCTCGCATCGGGATAGTTCGGCACGCCTTCGAACATCAGGGTCGTCGCCCCGTTGGCTAGCGGTCCGTAGACGATATAGCTATGCCCGGTGACCCAGCCGACATCCGCGGTACACCAGTAGACATCGCCATCGTGATAGTCGAAGACGTATTGATGCGTCATCGAGGCATAGACCATGTAGCCGCCGGTCGTATGCATCACGCCTTTGGGCTTTCCGGTCGAGCCGGAGGTGTAGAGGATGAACATCGGGTCTTCCGCGTCCATCACCTCGGCCGGGCAGTCGGCCGACGCTTCCGCGACCAGATCGTGGTACCAGACGTCGCGGCCGTCCTTCCAGCCGACATCCGCGCCGGTGCGTTTCACGACGACGCATTTGACGATCGAGGGGGAAGCCTCCAGGGCCGCATCGGTATTGGCCTTCAGCGGAATCGGCCGGCCGCCGCGCAGTCCCTCGTCGGCGGTGATGATGATGTTGGAATCGCAGTCATGGATGCGTCCGGCAAGCGCGTCCGGCGAGAAGCCGCCGAAGACGATCGAGTGAACCGCGCCGATCCGCACGCAGGCCAGCATCGCGACCGCGGCTTCCGGAATCATCGGCATGTAGAGCGTGATGCGGTCGCCTTTCTTGGCGCCGATCGACTTCAGCCCGTTGGCGAACTTGCAGACCATTTCGTGCAGTTCGCGGTAGGTGAAGGACGCGTCCTCAGACGGATCGTCGCCCTCCCAGATGATCGCGGTCTGGTCGCCGCGCGTCTCGAGATGGCGGTCGAGGCAGTTGTAGGCGGCGTTGGTGGTGCCGTCATGGTACCATTTCACATGCAGGTCGGATTCGTCGTAGGAGACGTCCTTGACCTTCGTGTAGGGCGTGAACCAGTCGATCCGCTTGCCCTGTTCGCCCCAGAACCCTTCCGGGTCGTCGACCGAGCGCTGGTACATTTCCAGGTATTTGTCGTTATCCGCATGCGCGCCGGCCGCGAATGACTCGGGTACCGGGAATAATTCGTTATCGGACATGGTTCGAGCGCCCTCCCTCGCCTGTTCGGTTATCACGAAGCGATCATATCGCCCCGTATTCCAGTCTTCTATGCTTCATATTGTCATAATCGATAAACCGCACAAGCATCCGTCCAGGGCGGCGAAAGAGACATGCTCACAACAGCACCGTTCTATTACCTGCGGCACGGCGAAACCGACTGGAACTGGGAACGCCGGCAACAGGGACAGAGCGATATACCGTTGAACGAAACCGGTCGGGCGCAGGCGCATGCCGCGGCCCCGCTATTGGCCGATTGCGGCATCGCGACGATCTGTACGAGCCCGTTGCAGCGCGCCCGCGAAACGGCGGACATCGTCAACCGGACATTGGATGTGGACCTAGTCGTCGTCGACGGCTTGATCGAGTGCAACTGGGGTGTCGGCGAGAGCCAAGTCAACGATGGATGGTACGAGAATTGGCGCGACGGCGGATTTCTAGACGGGGCGGAATCGCACACCGATTTCGTGGCGCGGTCCCTTGCCGCGATCAATGAGGCGCTTGACCTGCCGGAGCCGGTCCTGATCGTCGGCCATGGCGGTGTCTACCGCGCGGTGAAGATCCACGCGCGGCTCGATTTGGAATTCAGCCTGTCCAACAGTGTCCCGGTGCGGCACGATCCGCCGACCTCGGACTATCCCTGGTGGACGGCGACGGAAATCGAATCAGATTAATGCGCGGATGATGGGGAGGTAGGTGATGTGGCGCGGGATCGCGATATTTCTGATTGGCGGTGTGTTCGGCACAGGATTCGGCGTGGCGGTAGGCTTCTTCGCCTTTCCCTACGTGTTCCCGCCGCCCGATGCGGTTGAAACCTTGAGCGCTGACGAGCAGACCAAAATCGTGGCTAAGGGCACCTTCATCCACGCCAACCCGTCCGACCCGGTCCACTACGGCAAGGGCGGCGTCACCATCTACGAGAACACGGTGTTCCTGGAGAAGGATTTCGAGGTCGGCCCCGGTCCAAAATTCCATGTCTATCTGGTGCCCAAGGCGATGGTGCGGGAATCGGCGCATGTCGCGCAGACCATGTTCGTCGATCTCGGTCGCCTGCGCGCCTTCAAGGGCAGCCAGAAATACGCCATCCCGGCGGGACTCGATCTCTCCAAGTTCGACAGCGTCGTCATCTGGTGCGAGCAGTTCAAGGTCCTGATCTCGCCGGCCGATTTGAAACGTGGTTAAAGCAACAGCCGGTACCCGTGTCTGTGATCACTGCGAGAGTTTGTCTTTTAGATGTCAGCCGCGTTTGGCGGCGCGATGTGTACGATGGAAGTGGGGCTTTGCGGCCCCGTTTTCATGTTCGAAACGGCAGGATCAACAGCGTTTCGGTCGGCGCTGAGGCCAGACACCCTAAAATTGTAAAGAATCCCGGCGGTTTTACGCCCGATTACGCCCCCGATACGAGGTCGAAATCTTGAATGACGTTATTTCAATGGCTTATGCAGGATTACTACTTTGGCACGAGTATTGCGTAGCTATGCACAAACGAGCCCATCTCAGGGGCGAATTGTAAAGAATTTCGACAGGGAGACACGTGGATATGGTGCAGATCAGTGAGCGGACAGGCAAACGGCGTAGCGGTATCGCGGCGTCCTTCGTATTTGGAGCACTCCTGGCCCTGGCAACGCCAAGCCAGGCGACGATCATACTCGCGAACGACGCCGCGTTCGGCGCGGGAGACGACGGCAACAATCTCACGATAGACGTCGACAACCAGCTTGAATGGCTTGACTGGACGCTCACGGCAAACCTGTCGTTCGATACCGTTACGACAACCCTTTTGGGTCCCGCCCAGCTCCTTGATGGATTCCGTTACGCGACGGCCACGGATTTCGAGAATTTAGCGATATCGGCTGGCGTGCCAGCCTCGCATATCGACGCCATTGGCGGGGATCCGGCCCCGCAGGCGTTGTTCGACCTTGCCGCCGCGTTGGGACATCCAGGCGGTTTAGAGGACGCGCTCGCGTTAGCTGATAATTCCGTTTCTCCAGGAACACACGTCCTGGGCGGTCTCACATTTCCCGGCAATGTCGGTTTCAGCCAATTTTACTGGGAAGTGCCGGACGGCATTATCAACAATAACAATCTGAACATCACGTTTCCGGACAATTTGACGTTCGAGCAAGTCGGATCGGCGCTCGTCCGAGACGCCACAACTGTCAACGATCCGCAAAACGTACCGGAACCCGGCACCCTCGCCCTCCTGGGTGTCGGCCTCGCCGGGCTGGGCTTGATGAGACGGCGGCGCAAGGCAGCTTAGCCTAAATCAACGGACCCCATCCTACGGTCGTTACTCCGCCGCCGCCTCCGCCATGGCCCGCAACTCCCGGTCGAGGCGGACGCCGGCGTGGGCGCGGGGGCGGGCGAGGGGGGCGAGCAGGCTGTAGATCACCGGGATCAGCAGCAGGGTGAAGATCGTGGCGATGCCGAGGCCGCCGAAGACGACCCAGCCGATCGCCTGGCGCGCTTCGGCGCCGGCGCCGCTGGCAAGCACCAGGGGCAGCGCTCCCAGCACCGTCGACAGCATGGTCATGATGACGGGCCGCAGCCGCACCATCGCGGCCTCGCGGATCGCTTCGCCGACGGAGTGGCCGCGGTCGCGCAGTTGGTCGGCGAACTCGACCACCAGAATGCCGTTCTTCGCCATCAATCCGACCAGCATGACCAGTCCGATCTGGCTGTAGATGTTGAGGGTCGTGCCGGTCAGCTTCAGCGCGAAGACGGCTGCCGCGAGCCCGAACGGGACGGTCAGCACGATGACCAGCGCGCTCAGCACGCTCTCGAATTGGGCGGCAAGGACCAGCAGCACGACCAGCACGGCGATCCCGAAGGTTATGGCGACGTCGTTTGAGGTGTCGTCCAGCGTGGCCGCCTCGTTGATGAAACGCAGGCCGATGCCGGGCGGCAGGATTTCGTTGGCCAGGGTTTCGACGGCGACCATGGCTTCGCGCAGGGAGACGCCGGGCGCGAGATCCGAATCGATCTCGATGGCGCGCTTCTGGCCGGTGCGGTCGAGTTCCGCTGCGATGCCCGCTTCCTCCAAGGTGACGAAGGCGGAGAGCGGCAGGAGTTCCCCGTTGCCGGCGCGGACAAACAAATTGTGCAGATCGCGCGGGTCGTCGATGGCGCCGCTGGCGGACTCGATCTGGATCGGGATCGAACGGTCGTTGACGTTCAGCTCGGTGACCTCCAGCCGTTCGACCATGGCGCGCAGGGTGGCGGAGATGGCGTCGACGGAGACGTTGAGATCCTCCGCTTTGCGCCGGTCGACCCGCACCGTCAGCTGCGGCTGTGTCTGCTGGTATTCGATTTCGGGATCGTCGAGCTGCGGCGCGCGCTTGTGGATCGCCGCCAGGAAATCGTCGGCCGCGGCGGCGATATCGGCGTAGTTGGGGCCGGTCAGGGCGAATTCCAGCTTACCCCCAGCGCGGCGGAGATTGAGACTGTTCGGGGTGCGGACGCGCGCTGTCGCGCCCGGGATCGCCTTAAGCGGACCGCGTAAAGTCTTGGCGATGT
>Ga0315338_1003216_pt1 | contig 14605 bp, 8 predicted proteins | sample ASW8metaG_FD_204518 | JGI IMG/M metagenome (GOLD analysis project Ga0315338, IMG submission 204518) | Ammonia-oxidizing marine archaeal communities from Monterey Bay, California, United States - ASW #8 | ecosystem: Environmental > Aquatic > Marine > Coastal | place: USA: California | collected... | reverse complement strand
ATCGATCCTATTCGACGAGGGTGCGTATACGCGGCTCAAACTACCGGACGTGCCCGACGATCCGCTGAAGTTCCGCGACCGGAAGCGCTATACCGACAGGCTTAAGGAATCCCGGGCGAAGACCAAGGAGCGTGACGCGGTTGTCGTCGCGAACGGCCGGATCAACGATCAGCCCGTGGTCGTGGCGCTGTTCAATTTCGAATTCATGGGCGGTTCGATGGGCATGGCCGCAGGCGACGGTATCGTCGCGGCAGCGCGGCTTGCCGTCGGCGAGCGGGCGTCGCTGATCGTCAATCCGGCGTCGGGCGGCGCGCGCATGCAGGAAGGCATCCTGTCGCTGATGCAAATGCCGCGTACGATTATCGCCGTGCAGGAGTTAAAGGAAGCAGGGCTGCCCTACATTGTCCTGTTGAGCGATCCGACCACCGGAGGCGTTTCAGCCAGTTTCGCCATGCTGGGCGATATCCACATCGCGGAACCGGGCGCGACAATCGGGTTCGCCGGGCGGCGGGTTATTGAGCAGACGGTCCGTGAAACGTTGCCGGACGACTTCCAGCGTTCCGAATTTTTGCTGGACCATGGCATGGTCGACTGCATTGTGCCGCGTCACGAATTGCACGATACGCTGGGCCGTATCATCGAGTTGCTGCGGGTGCCGCGCCCCGTCGAGGATAGGCCTGAAGAAGACGCTCTGTTGCAAATTCCCCAATCGGGCGATTCCGATCCGGCGGAAGATACAACACGGCAAATCGGCTGACATTGGCGGCGGACGCCAAGGACCCGCGCAGCAGTGACGCTATACTCCAGCGTCTGATGACGCTGCACCCCAAGAAGATCGACCTTTCACTCGGTCGCACGGTTGACTTACTGGAACGGCTCGGTCGGCCGCAAGACCGATTGCCCCCCGTTGTCCATGTCGCGGGAACCAATGGCAAGGGGTCGCTGATCGCGTTCCTGCGCGCGATACTTGAGGCGGCAGGATACCGTGTGCATTGCTATACCTCGCCACACCTCGTGAGATTTAACGAACGGATTCGGCTGGCCGGCGAAATCATCCCAGAAACCCAGTTGTCGCAGCTACTCGGCTATTGCGAGATCGTCAATGAAGGACGGTCAATTACGTATTTCGAAATCACGACCGGCGCGGCGTTTCGCGCCTTCGCGGATACTCCAGCGGATATTTTGCTGCTTGAAACTGGTCTCGGCGGCCGCTTCGACTCCACCAACGTGGTCGACCGGCCAGCGCTGACGGCGATTACACCGGTTTCAATGGATCATACGCAGTTTCTGGGCGAGACCCTGGCGGAGATCGCCGGAGAGAAGGCGGCGATCCAGAAACCGGGTGTGCCCTCGGTAATCGGCGAACAACCCGCGGTCGTGGCTGATGTTATTGAGGCATGGGCGGCCGAAGCGGGTTCGCCATTGCACCGCTATGGGGCAGAATGGGGCGTTTCGGGCGGTTCCGAAGGCCTCCGTGTCCGTTCCGGCGCGGCGATCCGGCAATTCCCCGCGCCCGCGCTTTTCGGACCGCACCAATTGCATAATGCGGGCATGGCGGTCGCTTGCGTCGAGAAACTCGATGGCTTCGCAATCGGCAACGCCGCAATCGCCGCGGGATTGACGCAAGCGGTCTGGCCCGGCCGTTTGCAGCGGCTGACTCGGGGACCTTTGGTCGAGCTTCTGCCGCCGGGCTGGGAACTGTGGCTCGACGGGGGCCACAATGCGGCGGCCGGCGCAGTACTGGCCACGGTGGCACGGGACTGGACGGACCGGCCGCTCGACCTTGTCTTCGGCATGCTGAATACTAAGGATTTGCGCGCGTTCCTGCATCCGGTTGCGCCCTTGGTTCGCGCTACGGCGAGCGTCGCTATTCCAGGAGAAGATGCGAGTCTATCGGCAGTGGAAGCGGCTCAAGCGGCCCGTGCCCTGCTTTTGCGGGCAGCACCATCGGACGATGTTTCCGCTGCCCTACGGACGCTGATTGAGGATGCGGTCGAACCAGGCCGAATTCTAATATGCGGATCGCTCTATTTGGCTGGCACCATACTCGCGCAAAACGCTTGAATTAAAGTTCATAGAATAGACACGAAAAACCCCGCCGCAAGCGGCGGGGCAATCCGAATTTCAATAGCCGCCGGTGATTAAACGACCGATGCAACCCACTGTTCGAGTTGCGATTTCGCTAATGCGCCAACTTTTGTTGCGGCGACTTGACCGTCCTTGAAGATGATCAGGGTCGGAATACCACGCACCCCGTATTTCGCGGGGGTCTGCGGATTATCATCGATGTTAAGCTTCGCGACGGTAATTTTTTCACCCATATCCGAAGCGATTTCCTCCAGCGCCGGTGCAATCATTTTGCATGGACCGCACCATTCCGCCCAGAAATCCACTAAAACTGGCTGTCCTGATTCGAGTACGCTGCTGTCAAAATCGTCATCAGAGACTTTAACTGTCGCCATGTGCGGCACCCCTATGATTGTATTTGTGTGACGCGCTTCTAACAGAGCGCCTTATTCCAAGGACTCTAGGTAGCGCTAAAGAAGCGGTCAAGCAGTCGTTCATCCAGAGAGATAGTGTGCGGACCATCGGTCCACAAGAGGACACACCGAATTCGGCGGTCGGGCCATATTTTTAGCAAGACCGCGCGGTAGGCGGCCATCTGCCGGTAGTAGGCGTCCGGCACGTCGTTTTCCTGCCGAGGTGCGGGCCGGTTTGTCTTGTAATCAACGATTACGACCTCGGTTTCGCGAATCACCAACCGATCTACCTGCCCGGAAACGATTTCGGCGCCTTTCGGGCCGTCGATCGAACCGACAATTGGCGTTTCCGCATGGCTTCCGGAAGCGAAAAGCGGCGCAAATTCAGGGTTTTCCAGCGTCCGCATCACTTCGGTTGCGATTTCAGCTTGGGTTTCCATGTCCAGTTTTTGGACAGGCATGGCAAGAAACGCATCGGCGGCGGCGCGGCGGCGGTCGGAGGGGAATTCCGGCAGCGACTGCAGGAGCCGGTGAATCAGGAGTCCGCGTTTGAACCGGTCGCCGCCATCGGCCAACATTGGAGAAAGAACCGGCGGTTCACCGGAAGGACGCGAGGGCGCCAGGGGCCTCGGTGGTTCGGGTTCGTCTGGCGGCGGCATTTGCAGCCAATCCGGCGCCAGGGTCTCCGGCGGTAGAATTTCCGCGATGGCGGCGGGCTTTATTTCGACTAATTGCGGGCTATCGATACGCAGGCCTTCCCCCTGCCAATCGCCGTCGCCAAGAAATTCAAACGATTCCGCGATATTACTCATGCCGTCGCGGACCAGGCCGTACCAACTGTTGTCGGAAGGTTCCTGTTTTCCGTGCCAACCACAGACCAGCAGACGGTCTTCGGCGCGTGTCATGGCGACGTAAAGCAAGCGCCTGTACTCCTGGTCGCGGCGACGGTTCGCTTCGGCGCGTGCGGCGACGCAAACCGGCGGTTCGTGCGCCCGATGCGGCGGCCAGAGTGGTATGCCGTCCTCCCACAAGATCGGTGGGCTCGATTTCGGAGCCGTAGTCGTATCGGGTAGTATGACGATAGGCGCCTGCAAACCTTTCGCCCCGTGCACGGTGATGATCCGGACTTCGTCGCGCCCAGTGTGTTCGAGGTCTCGGGTTATCGTCGCGTCGCCGGCTTTCAGCCAGTGCAGGAAATTCTGCAGCGACGGTATCTCCGTGCGCTCATGGGCGAGCGCTAAATTCATGAATTCTTCTACCGGGTCTTCCGCTTCGGTACCCAGCCGGGCGACGATGCGCCGGCGGCCGGACTCGCCGTCGATCGTCTGTTCGGTGAGAATCCGGGCGAATATCTCATAAGGTGGCGAAAAATCGACCGCGGCGAGCAACCGCGCGAGCCACACCTGCGCCGCCGCGCACCGGTCATCGGCGGCTGCGGCTTCCGTCAAACGTTGCCACAGCGATTTGTCCCCGCGATCGTAAGCCAGCGCGAACAGGTCGTCGTCGTTGAAGCCGATCAGCGGGCCCTTCAATACGACCGCAAGTGTCAAGTCATCTTCAGGCAACAGCAGAAATTCACCTATTGCGATCAAGTCCATGACGGCGAGCTGTTCGCTCAGGATCATTCTGTCGATGCCGGCCACCGCGATATCTTGTGCCTTCAAGGCGCGGACCAACTCCCCTACGAAGCGGTTTCTGCGGCGCACCAGAACCATGATGTCGCCCGCTTTTACGGAGCGTCCCTTTGAAGGCAACTCTTCCTGTTCGATCCAACTCGAGATTTTATGTGCAAGCGCTTGCGCCAACCGCTCCGATGGGCTGTCGTGCGACATGCGGTCGGTCGGTGGTGTCCAAGGCGCTGGATCGGGCAGGTCTCGCGGCCCGATTAGCGGCCAAAGTTCGACGAGGCCGGCCTGGCCTTCGCGAACGGCTCGGTGGACGATAGCGTCGCCCGCTTCCGCAACACCATCATGAGCGGTGTCCTGTTCGAATACCGCGTCGACGGCGGAAAGTACCGGGGCAGTAGACCGGAATGACCAGTTCAACTCCACGTCCCGCCATTCGTTCTCTGCGTCTTCGATGCGCCGTTTGAAATGCCGGCGCATTTCGGCGAAGGCGTCCGGGTCGGCGCGCTGGAAACTGAAAATTGACTGTTTCGGATCACCGACTGCGAAGACCGTCCGGACGTCCTCGCGTGCACCGGCGCCGACAAAGAACTCCTCGGCCAGCGATGCGACGACGGTCCATTGGTCTGGATTGGTGTCTTGCGCTTCGTCGATCAGGATGTGATCCAACCCACCGTCCAATTTAAACAGGACCCAGGCTGCGTCGGAATTTTCACGAAGCAACGCGATGGTCTTGAGAATGAGGTCGTCATAATCCAACCGCGCGAGGGCGGATTTTGCGGTTTCGTATGCGTCGAGCAACGCGGTACCGAGCTGGAGCAGTGCGACCGTCGCCCGCTTCGTCACTGCGGCCCGGCGTTGCTCCAACACAGCGCAAAGCCGCTCCGCTTCGCGCGCAAGCGTATCCATCGCGTCCGGCGCGGACGCCGCGGCGCCCTTGGTGATCAATCGGGCGCGTGGCGCACCGTCTTGAGTCAGGAAACCCAGCATATAATCGGAGAATGTCACGGCCCGCGTGTTCTCGTCCGAACCTAACCACAGCTTAATCGTGTTGCCGCGCGGCTGATCGGTCCTTTCGGTGCCGGTCAGCAGTGCGTCGGCGGCCCGGTTCAGCCCATCAATGTCGAAACAGCCGTTTCTGCAGGCGTCGGCGACAATATGTTCCGGACGACAGTCCGGAACGACGCCCAGTGTTTCGGCGACCGCAACCGCAACAGCGTCGGCGCTACCGTAATTCTCAATCAACCGCCGCAAGCGTCCGCGGTCACGGGCCAGCAACGCCATCAACTCACTGAAGGACTCCTCCTGAATGTGCTCGGTAACCACGCCAAGTGCGTCGGCCAGCGGTCCGCCACTGCGCGCCGCCGACAGGACGGAGTCGCGGGCAGCGAGGAGAATTTCCGCCGCGCTGCGTTCGTCGATGGCCTCGAAATGCGGTGCGATGCCGGCTTCCAAGGGGAAGCGCCCGAGCAGCGACTGACAAAAACTATGGATCGTCTGTATTTTCAGTCCACCCGGAACGTCGAGGACGCGGGCGAACAACTGGCGCGCCAAATTGAGTTGATCGTCGTCCGGCAAATGGCCGAGCAAGCTGTCGATTTGGTCGCGCACATCCTGGTCCGGTTCGGTCGCCCACAGCGCAAGCCGACGGTTGATGCGTTGCGCCATTTCCGCCGAAGCGGCGCGGGTGAAGGTCAGGCAGAGAATGCGCTCGGGTCGGGTGCCGCCTAACAGCAAGGCGAGGACGCGGTCGGTCAGGACGCTGGTCTTGCCGCTACCGGCGGAGGCGGCGACCCAGACGCTGGTTCGTGGATCTGCGGCTTGACGTTGGACGGCAGTGGCTTCCGCGGCGACGTCCGCTCTCATCCGCTGCTCCATTCAAGAATTCGCGCGAGGTGTGCGTAGTCGTTGTAGCGCGGCGCCCATTCCGGGCGCGGCGTCGCGGCATAAGGGGTATTGGGGTCGTCGAAGATCGTCACGAGGTCACGCAAGCCATCCAGTGCGGCGAGCGACAACGCATTGGCATCACCGGGAAGCGGGTGTTCTTTGCCAGGCGTTTCGCCGCCGCTGAGGCGCCAGTAGGCCAGGCGTGCAACTGGTCCGGCTGGTACTGCGTCGAATCCACCGGCGCATAGGATGGCTGCTTCAAGGCCGAGTTGCGGCGAGAACCCAAGATTAACGTCGCTCTGTCGTGGTATGGCGCCTGTCTTGTAGTCGATAATTTCGTAACCGCCGGAGAGAAGGGTGTCCACACGGTCCGCGATGGCCGAGAGGGTGAAAAGGCCTTCTGGTCCTTCGATCGTCAGCCGCCCCCTGATTTCCGAAGCGGACCGGACGATGTCACCTCGCCTTTTGGCTTCCTGAGCGAGGAACCAGTGCGCGACACGGACGAAACGTGGCCACCAGAAGGCGCGGACCGTAGGCCGGCCGAGAGATGCACCGAATGCCGCTTCGCCAAAGGAAAGGAGCTGTTGTAGAGCATTGGGCGGAATTTTTTCCGGGTTCGCGGCGACGAAGCGGTCCAACGCAACGTGAATAAAGCTCCCACGGTCCGCGGCGCCCGGATCGGCATCGATCGGCTCGAGGGGGCGCAGCTGCAGGATGTGGCGGGCGTAAATCGAATAGGGATCGCGCATCCAGGTTTCGACCTGTGTTACGGACAATAGCCGCGGCCGGGCCGAAATCGGTGGACACGGCGCGGCTGGGGCCAGCGTGATGGGGCGGTCGGGTTTGTTGAGCAGCGCCCACAAATCACACCATTCGCTTTCCGTCGCGACAAGGGCGTCTTCCGCATCGGCACTGCGCAAAACGGCATCGAACCGTGTCAGCCAACGGGAAGGAACGCTTGGTTGACCTTCATTTTTAGCCGCGCGGGTCAGGACAACCTCGGGCGCGGCAAATGCCTGGACGAAATCGTGCGCCGTCAAGCCAATGCGCCGTTCCGGCAACGGTAAGCCGAACGAATCTCTCATCGGTCGGCTGAGCCAGGGATCCGGTTGCGGATCCGGCGGCCAGATGCCCTCATTCAAGCCGCCGAGCACGACTAGATCGGCATGCTGGAGGCGGGCTTCCAGCAAACCGAGGATAGCCAGGCGGGGATGGCTTCCGAATCGTGGCCGAACGGCCCGGCCCGCCATGAGTGATTCCAACAACGGCGCATATGATACCGGCGGTATCGGTTTTAAAAGGTTCGCGGCGTCGCGCAATTCGGCGATGAATTGCGACAACGCTTCTCCAGAATCTCCGGCCCAGAGGCGCTCGGTTCCTTGTTCCGAATCCACCGCCGCGAGACCCTCGGCGACCGCGATATGCGCGGCCAAGAGATCGCCGAGAAGCTGTGGTCCTGTCGTGAATGCCGATACCAGCGGTGCCGTGATTGTTTCCAAACGCCCGATTAGTTCGGAGACAGCGCTGATATCGCTATCTTCATGTGTGCCTAGGGCGGCGCGCAGACCATCGATGCCAGCGCCGGGCCGGGTTCCCCGGAGCGCCATTCGTTCGAGTTGCCGAGCGTCGCGCCGCAGCTTTGCAGTCGATGTTCCCGCGGCGGCGAGCGGATGTTTAAGAACGGATAACAGTGGCGCCGGCGCGAAACCGCTGCCGACCATACCCAGAATCAGGCGCAGAAAGCTTCCCGGCGCCGTCAATGCCATGTTCATACCGGCGGAATCGTCGATTTCGATATCCCAACGCCGCAGTTCCGCCGCCACGCGTCGCGCCAAGCCACGGTCCGGCGTAATCAAGGCGGCGGTTTTCCCGGGAATTTGCAGCGCATGACGAAGCATGAGCGCGATGACGCCCGCTTCTTCCGCTGAATCGGTGCAGTCGATGCGTTGTACGTTGTCGAGGGCGGCATCTGGAATGCCCGAAAGTGCCCGCCATGCCTGTGTGGTTTCGGCGGGACGCATCACTTCTGCGATGAGTGCGGTACGTGGTGACGCCGCCGACCCTCCCCAGGTTTCGACGTCTTCCGGCGATACATTCAATCGGTCCAGCAGGCGTGCAAGATTGAATTGCGGGTGGCTTTGGTCCGCTTGGATGGCTTCCCAGCTTGACGGGTCGTACATTAGTCCGGGAAGTATGATCTGGCCGTTTGGCAAGGCTGCGACGGTTGCGAGAAGATCGGCTGTCGCCGGAATGGTTCCAGTCGAGCCGGCAGCGATGATCCGGCCGGGCGGCGGGTTGGCCGACCATAGTTCAGCAAGGTTTTCGAGTAATCGGTTGCGCCGCGTTGCCGCGTCGATGCCGCCTTCTTCGGCAACGATTTTCGGCCAGTGGTCTGTCAGAATGCGTAGGAAATCGAGAACTTTCTGCCAATGTTCGGCATAGGTCTCCGGCGCGAGGTTTGCGAGACCGTCAAAGGAAATGCGTTCGGTTTGGACATGGTCGAGCAGTTTTTCCAGTTCAGCCGCAAGGCGTGAAGCTTGATCGACGGTAACCGGGCCGGCCGGCGACTCCCAGCCCAGGATCAAACGCGCCAGCAACAACCGACGGCGCAGCCCCGGGATGATCGGTGGCAATTCGAAATCGGCGCCCTCGGGGAGTTCTTGTAGGACCAGTTCTTCTTCGTCGACATCGCCGAGCGGGCGCATGGCCGGGAGCAGCAGGGCGGAACCGTTACTGGCCCGCAGAAACGCGTCGCGTAGCGCCCGGCAGGCGCGCCGCGTCGGCAGAAGGATGGTGTATTCAAGGAGGGCTTGCGGCGTATCACCGGCTTCGGCGAGTACACCTTTCGCCAATGTATCGACGAAGGAATTGTCGGGGTGAATCGTATAGACGCCCGCCATCAGCGGCTGTTTACCGAATCGTTACCGCGGATTATCTCGTACTCCGCGATTTCGCGCTGTTCCGGCGTACCGACATGGAACCACTCGCCGTCATGAACGATACCGTGCAGCCGGCCAGCCTCTTGAGCGCGGTCATAGAGGATGTTGAGGGAGAAGGCGCCGTCGGGTGCGGTCTCGAAGAGCCGCGGGTGCAGGATCTGTACTCCGGCGAAAAGGAAAGGCGCGATGCCGCGTTCCTGACGGCGCGATGCATATCCCTCGCTGTCGAGAAAGAAATCGCCACGCCCAGCCGCGCCGCGGACCGCGACGGTGCGTTGGAATAGAAGCAGCGCATCCATTTCATCGTCGTTCCAGGCGCGCATCATGCGATCCAGCGCGCGGGTCGGCCCGTCGAGCCAAACCGCGTCGCTGTTGATGACGAAAAATTCATTCTCACCGAGCAGCGGCAACGCGTTACGAACCCCGCCGCCAGTCTCCAAGAGATCCGGTTCCGGCGAAATCACGATATCTTCTCGCTTGGCGAGTTGCGCTTCCAGCATGTCGGCCATGTAGTGCGTATTCACCACAATCCGGGATACACCGACCCCATTCAGGTGATCGAGAACACGGTCGATGAGTGTTTTGCCGGCGAGCGCGATAAGCGGTTTCGGCCGCGCATCGGTTAGAGGTTGCATTCGCGTGCCGAGGCCTGCGGCAAGGACCATGCCGGTGTCTATCGCTGCGTTGTTCTTCGTCATTGTTCGGTCAACTGTACTGGTGTCGTGCGGCTATCGGGTGGCAAGGCGTCTTCGAACCAGGCGCGCATCTCCGATAGAGCCGGATGGCGGAGATCCTCACTCAGCCACCGCCAGATCCGAGGAATGTGGCAAAGATAATCCGGTTTAAGGTCCCGCCTGTCTAGCCGGGTGAAAATTCCAAGGATCTTGGCGTTCCGTTGCGCGCCGAGTATGGCGTAGGCAATACGAAACGACTCCGAATCGATCTCGGGAAATGCTGCCAGGTAACGGTCGATTGCCCGGCCCGCCAAGTCGGCGGGCACGTTTCGTCGCGCATCTTCCAGCAAGGAAACGAGGTCGTAGGCAGCCGGTCCGACGACTGCGTCTTGGAAGTCGAGCAGCCCACAGGCCCCGACGCCGGACCGTTGTGGCAGCCAGATAAGATTGTCGACGTGATAGTCCCGCAAAACCAGTGATTCGGGGATGGTTCGTGTCAGCGCAAAAAGGGGCCGCCAAAGCGCGTGATACGCGCGACGTGCGCTATCCGTCACGGTTTTGCCGGTCACAGCCGGCAAATACCATTCAAGCAACAAATCCGTTTCAGCGGCCAGGCGCGTATCGTCATAAGAGGGAATACTCGAACTTGCCGAATAGCGTCGGTGTAGTGCGATCAGCAGGTCGACCGCAAGCATATAGAGCTCTTCTTCCCGGTTCGGCGCATTGCTGAGAACTTGGGTGTAGGTGTCGTCGCCTAAATCTTCTAGCAGCAAAAAACCTTGTTCCGGGTCTCGCGCGATAAGTTTCGGTGCGCTCAATTCCATTCCATTTAGGATTGCCGCTACGGTTATGAATGGCCTTACATCCTCTATTTCAGGCGGCGCATCCATCAGAACCGCCGACTTGCCATTCAAGACAATTCGCTCGTAGCGCCGGAAGGATGCGTCATCGGCGAGCGTCCCTCTGTCGGCGCCTGCCCAACCTTGCTGGGCGAGAAAACCCTCGATGTGCTGGTTCCGGTCAGTCATTGAGGATTGACTCCAAACGGGTCGTCCATTCGGCTCCACCTTCAATCGACAGCTGCCGCGCCGTTGGCGACTCGGTAAACGAAAAGCGTATGTCGAGCCGGTTAACCGGCAAGTAAGGCCCGAGCCTTTCAGGCCATTCGATGAGTGATACGCTGGTCGCGAAGGCATCTTCGATATCCAACTCAAGCGCGTCCCGTGGTGTTTCCAGCCGGTAGAGGTCAAAATGCCACAGCTCGAACGCCGGTAATTCGTAAGTTTGCACCAGCGTAAATGTTGGGCTTGGTACTTCGATATCCGAACCGCTTAGCGCCCGAATCAGGACACGACAAAACGTCGTTTTTCCGGCTCCCAGATCACCTCCGAGCGCGACGACGTCTTTCGCGCGAAGCAATGAGCCAGTTTTACAGGCGAGCAATTCGGTTGCTGCAAGGTCGGGCAGCGAGATGTCCCAAATCGTCATCGTATCGCTATCGAAGGGTTCACGGATTACATGACCCTGCGCGCCGTCGCGCTGTCGAACTCCGGTGGTTTCGCCGTGAAGGGCAGGCGGCATTCGATCGTTGCGCCTTTGCCGGTTTCGTCGTGCACGTGAATTGTACCACCGTGTAATTCGATGAGGCTCTTGACCAACGCAAGGCCTAGCCCAGCGCCGGATTCGCGTGCGCTCTGGTCGCCGCGCTCGAACTTGTTGAACAAACGCTCGACATCGTCTTGCGGAATGCCGGCACCAGTATCGGCGACGAGGATCGATAAATGTTCGGATTCGCGGCGCGCCGACAGGGTTATTGTTCCGCCTTCCGGCGTGTACTGCACAGCGTTGGTAACAAGGTTGTAGATTGCTTGTCGCACGCGCTTTTCGTCGGCGATCACGATCCCAATGTCTTCCGGACAATCGAACTCCAGGCTGAGTTTCGAATCCGAAGCCCGGTTTCGGAAAGCGTTCAAGAGGTTGGCAAGCGCGGCTTGGACGTCGAGCGGGGCCAATTCCAGTTCAAGGTAGCCGGCTTCGATGGTCGCCAGGTCGAGAATATCGTTGATCAGCGTCATGAGGTGGTTTGTGGCGCTTAGTATGCTTTCGACATACTCGGTTTGGCGGTCGTTCAGGTCGCCGAAATATTGGTTCCCGAGAATTTCAGTGAAACCGATGATTGCGTTGAGCGGGGTCCGAAGCTCGTAGCTGACATTGGCGATGAAGTCCGATTTCAATAGGTCGGCGTGCTGCAGAGCCAGGTTCCGCTCTTCCAAGGCGCGTTGCACGCGAACGCTATCGGTGACATCTGTATAGCCCAAGAGGCATCCGCCGTCGGGAAGCGGGACGCAGCTGAAGTCGATGACTTGTCCGTCGTTGCGCTCCAATCGGCCGGACTTTGGTTCCGGCTCGGTTATCGCCAGGATAAGCTGCTCTTTACGGCGGTCCCAATCATCAGATTTAGAGAAAAAACGCTGCGTTTGTTCGAGCAGATCGCCAATATGGGATTCGACGAGTATTTCGTCGCCCGGCAACCCCCACATTGTGGCTAACGCCGGGTTTGACAGTTTCAAGCGGCCGTCTCCGCCAAAGACGGCAATCGCTTCATGCAAATTGTTGATCGTTTCGCGCTGCACGGCGATTGACGTGTTGTACGATCGCTCGAGAGCCAGACGGTCCGTCACGTCCTCGTAGACGAAGAGCAGGCCGCCTAACGGGTGCGGCGAGACCACCATGCGCAAAGTCCGCTCGTCCGGCAGATGCAGCAGTTCCTCACGGGGATCGATCAGCGAGTGAAACAGGCTGTCTGTTTCCTGTTTGAAGGCTGGAAAATCAACATATTCCGGCAACCGCCGCCGCTCTCGAAGCATATCAAGAACTTCGCCCATGTTTGGTTCGCCGCCGAGTGCGGAACTCTCAACCCGCCACAAATCCAAAAACGCTGAGTTGAAAAATTTCAGGCGCTTGTCGGGCCCGTAGATGGCGATGGCGGCACCGAGCGTTTCAAGGACTTCCGCATGCGCCGCGACCAACGCGGCGAGTTCCGACTGTACGGCTTCGATCATTGTAACGTCGGTCGCGAAACCGACCGCCGCCGCCCGGTCGTTATCGACAGGCAATTCGGTGAATTCGAGTAGCCGGCGCGTTCCTTCAATGACTATATGGTGGCTTTCCGACTGTGTGCTGCCACTCTTTACTGCGCGCCGGGCCAGCCCACGTCCATCCCTATCCAGATAGCCCGCCCCCAACTCGCGACGGTTTGCCGTAGCGGTGCCCGATTCCAAATCAATCGCTTTTGCATACGACGCATTGAAGCCAAATAGTTCGAGTGATTCGGACCGCCACCAGATGGGAATTGGCAACCTATCGAGAATTCGCCGGAGCATCGTGCTTTCGCCCGATTGCGCCGCAAGTTTGTCCGTTAGCGTAGCGCCTTTGTCATCATCGGATATCCAAAGTACGTCGCTGCCGCCGGTGCGCCTGCCGATAATGGAAACGGATCGGCCGGTCTTCGTGCGGTAGCGCCCCTCGAATGGCGCGCCATTGGCTCTTAGCGTTGCTATGGCTTGGGTGAATTGGGCCGAATCCGTTGGTTCGAAAGTGTCGCCTAACGATTCGGCGCTAAGCGGCCCGTTTAAGTCGAGTAGCTCCCGGCCGAGCGCCGTTCCAATCAGCCCTGTTCGTGAAAACCGTAGATGGCCGACCGGCGCGGATTCCATGCACGCCGCATGTGCCGCGCGCTGCCGCCACAGCAAGGCCGCGGTCAGGCCTAGTGCGATCACTAGGCCCAGTCCGATGCTCCACGCTATCGACGTCATTTCAGTGACGGCTGCCCAAGCCGGGTGCGGTATAGCCGCCAAGTGTAACGTGAATCCGCCGACCGCAAGTTTGCTGCCCCAGTGTCGCACGCTTCCAGTCTAGAATTGTGCGAAAGACGGAACAAGGGCCGTGAGACGTCAGTACCGGTAGGCGTCTGGCTTGAAGGGACCGGTTTTCGAGTACCCGAGATAATCTGCCTGGGCCGTTGTCAGCTCCGTCAACTCGACGCGGAGCTTCTTCAGGTGCAAGGACGCGACCTTTTCGTCGAGATGTTTTGGCAAAACATAGACTTCTCGCTCGTATTGGTCGGTGTTGGTCCACAGCTCGATCTGCGCCAGAACTTGATTCGTGAAGGAGGCGGACATCACGAAGCTGGGGTGGCCTGTCGCGCAGCCTAGATTGACCAACCGCCCTTCGGCCAGAACGATCAATCGTTTGCCGTCCGGAAACTCAACCTCGTCGACTTGCGGCTTCACATTGTGCCAAGTGAAGTTGCGCAGCTCGGAGATTTGGATCTCCGAGTCGAAATGCCCGATATTGCACACGATCGCGCGGTCTTTCATGGCCCGCATGTGGTCAAGTGTGATGACATCGATATTGCCCGTTGTCGTGACGAAGATGTCGCCGACCGCGGCCGACGCGTCCATCGTCGTTACCTCATAGCCTTCCATCGCCGCCTGCAGCGCGCAGATTGGGTCGATTTCGGTGACCAGCACCCGCGCGCCCTGGTTGCGCAGGCTGGCGGACGAGCCCTTGCCGACATCGCCGTAACCGCAAACGACAGCGGTCTTGCCTGCAACCATCACGTCCGTTGCGCGCTTGATCCCGTCGACCAGGCTCTCTCGGCAGCCGTAAAGGTTGTCGAACTTCGATTTCGTCACCGAGTCATTGACGTTGATCGCGGGCACTTGCAGCGTGCCGGCTTTCTGCATTTCGCGGAGCCGGTGAACGCCGGTCGTCGTTTCTTCGGAAAGGCCACGCACGTCGTCTAGAAGTTCCGGATATTTATCGTGCATGATTTGTGTCAGGTCACCGCCGTCGTCGAGGATGAGGTTAGGATGCCAACCGTCGGGGCCGTTGATCGTTTGCTCGATGCACCAAATGGCTTCCTCCTCGGTCTCGCCCTTCCAGGCGAAAATCGGTGCGCCGGCCGCGGCGACGGCCGCCGCCGCCTGATCTTGCGG
>Ga0315338_1003215_pt1 | contig 14608 bp, 9 predicted proteins | sample ASW8metaG_FD_204518 | JGI IMG/M metagenome (GOLD analysis project Ga0315338, IMG submission 204518) | Ammonia-oxidizing marine archaeal communities from Monterey Bay, California, United States - ASW #8 | ecosystem: Environmental > Aquatic > Marine > Coastal | place: USA: California | collected... | reverse complement strand
GCGACCGCGGCAGGTCCACAGGCCTGGTCCGACACGTCGTTTCCGAGTTTGTCGATCACCCTGAGAGTGTCCTGACGGACCTTCTTCAGCTCACGTTGCTTGTGCCAATCGATCGGGAAGAGCGCCAGCATCAGCGCCTGGATCTCCGGGTCCGTCGTTTCGACAACGACTTCGAGTTCGTCCTCGTCCTGGATCGTGGCACCCAACTCGGACTCCTCGATAAGGATGTGCGGCGCGAGCGGCGTCGGGTCATAGAGGAAGGAGAACTCGCCGCTCATGATTTGCCCGTGGAGATCCACAGCTTCCGCGAGCAGCTCGTATGTCCCTTCGGGAAGGCCGAGCAGGGGAAGGGTCGTCGACCACCCATCTCCTTCGCCGATCCCGGTCGTGGTTCCCGCTACCGTACGCTCCCCATCCTCATCGACAGCAAATGGAACCCAGAGATCCGTGTCGACCGGACGGTAGGAGAACGTGACGAGGTCGACCTGCCCATTGTCGAACTCGGGAACCACCCGCACACTCAGTTCCGAACTGGATTCGACGTGGCCTGGCATAAGATTCAGGAACGACACTTCTGTGGGGTAGTCCGGCTGGATGAACACTGGGTTGCTGATCAGGCCGCTCTCCGACGCGATCTCGATAACGGTCTCGGTTTCCCCTCCCAGGTGCGGGAGTTCAAAGATAACGAGCTCGTTCGACCAATACGTGGCAGACGCTCCGGCGTCTCCGTTGACCCACACACTTCCCAACGCGGCGTCTTCGCCGAACCCGAATCCGTTGAGATAGACCGCCTGTCCCGGATAGGGGCTCGACGGATTAACCGACTCGATGAACGGCTCATCCCCCGCCCAGGCCGCTGCCGACGCGAGGAGAGACGCGGTGAGAACGAATGAGCAAAGAGCGATCATCGCTGCAAACGAGGAGAGATGGGAGTGACGCTGTTGTGCCCGGCCGAGGAAGAATCCCTGCCGCCGGGCGGCGTCCTGGCCCGCTCGATGCCACTGTAACTTATTCCTTTGGTACATTTTATCCCCTTGTGCCGGGCGATGAGCGGGAGACATCGCGTGGCCTGGTTGTGATCGGCTTCACTAGGGTAGGTGACAGATCAGATCGAACTCCGACACGGTTTCTTTTAAAAGAACCCGGCCACGGAGTACCCGCTGAGGGTTCGACTTGTACCGAGGCCTCGATACCGGAGACATCGCCGGCCGTATCAGTTTGTCCCCGGACCTTCGGACCCTCGTGCTTGAGGACGTGAAGACGACAGCACGACCTGGGAGAGGCTCTGAGTCGCCAGAGAGAACGCAGCCCGGGTCCGCAGCTCGACGCGACGTGCCGGAAGTTCCAAGTTGAATTCACCTTCGGCCCGAGCGTGAACCACGGTAATATTGATCGAACTGAGCCCCCTCCGGCCCACGATCGCTGAATCGCTGTATAGTAGTAGTCTCGACTCCTGCCGTACATCCACCAAACACTTCGGAACTGTGCCAGATCACGGTTTGGCACTCCGCCCCCTAATCGACAATCTGTGTCGGGGCGGCAGTTCATGAAACTGGGGGTTCGGACATGTTCACTGTAAAAGAAAACCAAACTCGGAGCGGCCTTGTCACCGTTGAGGCGGGGTTCGCCAATCTGAGTCCGAGCATTGTGCAACTACTCGGCCGCCTTCCTGGTCAAACAGGTCATGTCTTCGTGCTCTCGTTCACCCTTCTGATTCTCTGGGGAGCCGGACAAGAGGCAGTTGGATCAATTCGGACCGAAATCGTGGCCAGCGGGCTAGCGAGTCCCGTAGTCGTGACGGCACCGAGAGACGATCCTCGGCTATTCATTGTCGAGCAACCCGGCACGATTCGACTGCTGGAGAATGACGTACTGCTTCCAACGCCATTCCTCGATATTCAGGATCGTGTCGTTTTCAACCCTGGTTCACAGGGGCTCCTCAGTCTCGCGTTTCATCCGGAGAGCCAAACCAATCGGCACTTTTTCGTCAGCTATACCGCCCTCGATAGTAGTACGGTCGTAGAGAGGTATGAGATATCCGCAAAAGACCCGAACCTTGCCGACGTGGGTTCGGCAGTCGAGATTCTCCGTGTCCCGCAACCTGAGATCATTCACAACGGTGGCGTGCTCGCGTTCGGAGCCGACGGTTACTTGTACATTGGAATGGGAGATGGAGGGCTTCTTGGCGATCCGATGAACTTCGCTCAGAACCCGAGCTCGTTCTTGGGGAAGATTCTCCGAATTGATGTCGACCTGGGTGAACCGTACGCGATCCCGAAGGACAACCCCTTCGTCGGAGTGCCGGGATATCTCGAAGAGATTTGGTCCTTAGGAGTAAGAAATCCGTGGGTTCTCTCTTTCGACCGGGAAACCGGGGATCAATGGTTTGGTGATGTCGGACAATTGACTTGGGAAGAAGTAAACTTTGCGCCCTCTGGTCTAGGTGGTAGCAACTACGGTTGGAGGCAACTAGAGGGCAATGACTGTTTTGACCCGCCCAAGGAATGCGAGGATGACGCGTTCACCGAACCGATTCATGTTTATGATCATTCGAGCGGGAATTGCGCCATCTTGGGAGGCCATGTCTACCGAGGACCCGCGATCCCATGGCTGGACGGTTCTTACTTCTTCATGGATTTCTGTAGCGGACGAGTTTTCTCCCTTCGTTACAACGGCTCGGAAGTGACCGAAGTCACCGATTGGACCTCTGCGCTCACACCACCGAGTTTCTTCATTTTCCCTTCCTCGATTAGTGTCGGAGGTGACGGGGAGCTGTACATCGTGGAACTGAGAGATCTCTTCACGAACGCCGGGAGAGTCCACCGGATCGTGCCCGTTCCAAGTTCGGTCTCGCTACCAACCAACGAAGAAGGAATCGGCCGTCCCTATCCGAACCCGTTTGTTCAAAACGTTCGACTTACGATCCGCATCGATACCGCTCATTTGGAGTCCGCCGAGATTCTTTCTCTCGACGGGCGGCGAGTCCGAACCCTTGATCTCCCTAGCCCAAAGTTGGCTGGGGCATCTCTCCGTTGGGACGGAAGAGACTCCAACGGCAGAGCGGCTCCGTCAGGGATGTATCTCTGCAAGGTCTCCGGAAACGGACGAACTTCTGTTCAGAAAGTTCATCTGCTGCGGGAGTAAGCAAGACCACCATCGGCGGATGTGTCGTGCCGGTGATAGCCCGGGGAGGGCCTGCGCTTACCGTACCCGCGCAGGTGAACTCACCGAGCAGATTGCCGACGATCGATCCGCTGCCGCTTACGATGCCCGCAACCTGGCCGGACGCTGATCTAGTCTTCGATCGTCAAACCGCTGGGCACATCGTCTGGAACCAACTCGGCGAGATCCTTGGCGCGAGGATCGGTAAGGCTACGGAGGAACGCGACGAGGTCGTCGACCTCTTGTTCGGTCAGCTCGACCCGAGGGAGTTCATTGGCCTGGGCGATCCGGCTCCTCAGCTCGGGATTGTTTTGGACCCAAGAGTCACGTAGCTCAAATCCTTTCTGACGGGTGTCGCTTAGCCAGCTTTGACTGAGGCTGGATCCCGACGCGGTAAGTTCGAGGACGCGCCCGATCGGCAAGAGTTCTGTGTCTCTGGGTTCGTATGCGTCGAGTGCGGCGACGGGATTCAGATGATGCCGAACGACCTCCGCCAGAGTTTCGTACGCACCATCATGCCCCCACGGCCCGGTCAACTCGACATTTCGGAGCGACGGAGTCCGGAATTTGAAATCGTCTTCCGGGCGGACGGTGACGCGACCGCGACCGAAGTCCTCTAGAAACGCTTCGTGGCCGCTCGCTCGCCAGTAATCCGCATGGCGACCATCGGCTTTACCGGGACCGATCTGGGGCATGGCGATGGCGTGAAAGTCATGATCCGTTTGAAAGGCGCCCGCGTGACAGCTCGAACACTGTGCCTCTCCATAAAAGAGGGCCATACCGCGTTTTTCGTCGCGATCCATCTTGTTTCGAGAACCCCGCAGGTAGTGGTCGAAGGGGCTGCCGTCGGTCCGGAAGGCCTGCGTCTCGAAAGCAGCGATCGCGTTGGCTGCGTGTACGAACGTTATGTCAGTAGCCTGCTGAACCTCTTCAGGATAAGCCTCTTTGAATAGCTCGACATAAGCGGGGATAGATTGCAGCCGGAAAGCTAGTTGCTCCCAGACGCCGTTCTTCCCAGCCATGTTGTTGAGGGATACCGCATCGGCGATTGAGTTTTCCCCCTTTTGCCCGGCCATTTCTGTAGGAGAGCCGACGGGGAACATCGCTTGGGCAGCAAGAACATTGTCGAGTCCTGCAGGAAGTTTCCACTTAGCTGGAGTTACGAAGTTTCCCTCGAAGTAACCGTTGGGATCGGTCTCGACCCGACCGTCGTGGAACAGCCGAGTGAACTCCCGCGCACCGAGATTGAACACTGCTGGAGAGTTTCGGGGGACCCGCTCGTGGACGGAGTCCTTCGGGGTGGGGCCGGGACGACGATCTGGGCCCAGGCCGGCGGCACCTTCTCCCAGAGAGAGCGCCACACCATCGGCGCTGGCGTGATTCGGATGGTGGCACGTCGCGCAGGAGATGTTTTCGTTGCCACTGAGGACCTTGTCGAAAAATAGCATCCGGCCGAGTTCGATCTTCTCTTCCCTCGGCGACCCATTGTCATAGTAGCTCGTATCGGCGACCGCGGGCGGCAAGAGGTGGTGGAGTGTCGGCTCATCATGGGTCTGAGCATTGTCCCAATACCCTGTGCCAACCAGGACCGTGATCGATGCGAGCGTACCCAGCAAGCGTTTCATGGCAGTACCTTCTGTTTAGTAGTCGGACTCTTGTCCGGTCGCGACCTGCGACCGGACACCCGCCCGATGATGGTCACGGGCCCTAGATTCCAGCACGCTTGGGGAGCATGAGGAAAAGAGGGATGTGTGCGTTCAGTCCGAAATCGCCGGGATATGCCCCATACGACTTGCCGTCGCTGTGGTAGTTGATGGCAATCATCGATGTCGTCCAGATGTCGGACATCTCGAGGCAGGGGAGGAACGAATGCTCGAACTCAATTTTTCCGTTCGCGTCAGCGGTGAACACACTTTCTGAGCCGTCGCGCGCCCCGAGAGGAAGATCCAGAGTTCCCGAGAACGGTGTCGTTGGAGGGAGTGCGATGAAGGCATGCCAGATCGTGTAGACGCCATTGGGAACGAGACCGCTCAGCGAAAGCTCGAGACTTCCCTCACCATCGCTGCAGGTGTAGTTCCCCGTTCCCTGATGCTTGAGCCATTGGCCGAGATTCATGCCCAGAGGCTCACCTTTGGGATGCGGCCCGACTGCCTTGGGGTCGAAAGGGTCATGCTTGACTTTGATCGCGGTTTTGAAGAGCGGCGCGCTCATGTCGTTATCCCCTTTCGTTACTCGCCAAACTTCACCCGATCCCGGGGACCGCTCGATGTAGATATCCTGTTCGGGCATGCCCATGTCGAGGTGGGTCATAAAAGCGAGCTCGATCGACATCGGCTCACCGCCGGCCTCGGCCGCTGCCTGACCGGTGGGGATCAAGAGGGTCAGAGCGACGAAGGCCAGTACGGCCAAGTTCAAAATGCTGCGAGATTGGGTGGTCATTTTCAATTCCTTCATTCTTCGAGGTTTTCGTTGGCCGTATCTGGCCGGGTTCTTTTGTCCAGACCTGGTGGCCTGGTCTGGCCTTGGTCTCTACCTGACAGTTCGCAAAGGGAGGGAGAAAGCCGCCAAGGAATCTTGAGAAAAGTGATCTGAGGGGGTGAAGCGTGTACGAAGCGGCAGACGAACGGAGCGTGAGCGGGCGCAAAAACGAGCCAAATCGGTCGTTAGGACTCTTCCCGAGGCGGATCGCTTCCCAATAGATAGTCCAACTTGAGTGGCAGGTCTGAACCCACTTTTGCGTAGCTACGGTTAGACGCCAAAATAACCCTTACGAGAAAAGGAATCCGCCCATGTCATCTGTTGTCCGTCATTTCAATGTATCTCCGCTTTTCCGCCGATCCCGATCGTGGAAGACGGAAGCCGACCGGTTCGAGGCCAGGATCATCGACTGGATGGCTCGAAACGCGACCCGATTCACTCGGATTTCCATCGGCCTGATTTTCTTCTGGTTCGGATCCCTGAAGCTTGTGCCCGGTCTGAGCCCGGCCGAATCGTTGGCTGGACACACTCTGTCGCTACTCTCTGGGGGGATTCTCACTCCGTCAGTCGGCATTTCGATTCTCGGAGTTTGGGAGACCGCCATGGGGATGGCTTTACTGAGCGGCCGCTACCTGAGGCTAACCCTGCTCCTGGTCTTCGTCCACATGGCGGGGACAATCACACCCGTATTCGTGCTCCCGGGAGAAGTCTTCGCCCAGTTTCCGTTTGTCCTTACTTTGACCGGTCAGTACATCGTGAAGAACCTGGTCTTGATCAGCGGAGCGATCGTTGTCGGAGCGAACCTACGGAGTGGGCGAGGGCGTTAGGCTGAAGACTCATTTGACTTCGAAAGCCCTGATTCGTTCCCGCAGCCGCGCGTCCCTTCGCACGGCTCCGGCGTCGCCTCGCTATCTCGTTCGGACGACCTTCTTCTTCTCAACGCCGCCCTCGCTCTCGATCTGGTAGAAGTAGATTCCGCTCGCTACTCCCCTACCCTGCTCGTCGAAGCCGTCCCAAATGACCTGATGCGAACCCGCATCGTTCCAAGCCTTGCCGAGCGTCCGAATCCGTTGGCCTGTCGCATCGAAGATGGACACTTCAACGTCGCTCCCAATCGATAGTTCATAATGGATTTGTGTTTCGCCCCGGAAAGGATTGGGCACGGCCCGTGATGTCTGGCCGGCCAGAGTCGGGAGACTCGGAGTGTCGCTGACCTGGCATTCGAGGAGGAAAGCATTGGAAAAATCTCCGATGTTTCCAGCCGCGTCGATCGCTCGAACGCGATACTGATAGGTGGTCGGACAATCATTATCCGGAACTCGATCGTACCACTGAAACTCTGCTGTTTCGGGATCGTCGTCAACCACCACCTCATCGATCAGTACCTCCACACCCTGATTGATACTCCGGTAGACCTGGTATCGATCGAGCAGTTCGATCTGGCCATCTGCATCGACCAGGGCACGATTCCAGGTCAGGGAGACGTTAGGGGCGTCCGGGTCGTCGCCGGGAATAGACCGCCAATCGGCAGCAAGGTTGCCGATCGCGCGTGGAGCGACACAATCAACGGCGGCGTCCAAAGTAATCCCACCGATCGCTTGATTCGTGTTCACGTTCCAAAGTGTCAACGGGACATGTGCCCACTCTCCGTGGGAGGCGTTCGCCGCGCTGATCGTCACGGTAACCGAATCCTGACCATTAAATGGCAGGGTAAAGGGTCCGCGCCCCGGATCAAAATCGACGGTCCAGCCGTTGGGGATGATCGCATCGTCGAAGAGAGGCGGGGTTCCGATCCGGATCTCACCGAAGCGTGGCCCACCTTCCGGGTTGTAACCGTCCCGCAAGTAAATCTTGCTCTTCACGACGTACTCGCCAGAACAATTACCCCCGGAAGCACTCGACGTCTCGACACCCCCGGTCCGTTCAACCACATCCGCAACTCCCTCTGCGGCCGTACTCCGGGCACCAGTCCCCGCGCGATCCACGAGAACCTGGCGATTGATCTGCGCCACGTTGTTCGTCAAGGGTGCGGAACCGGAATTGTTCGGATCCTCCGGGTGCGTCAGAACGATACCCATACACCAGTGTCCAACCAGGTCGAGAAGTTCGTTGTACTCGAAGATGAAGAAGTCCTCCGTCACCTCACCTGACTCGAGGACTGGAATCGTCCTTGTTCCAATGTGAACCGCAGCGTCCTGGGGCCACTCGAGACCCATCGCTCCAGGCGTCAGGTACAGAGAGACCTCGGTGCCCGCTGCGAGATCTGGGCCGAGATTCTGTACCCGATACCAGATCTTGTTCTCGATCCCAGGACTCGGGAGGTCATGGATACCATCAGCATTGTGATCGACCCAAATGTCTGGAGTCGCCCACCACGCTTCGCACGTTGCGAGTTCATTGCAGGCGTCGTTGACGCAATCTTGAATACAGACGTCGACGGGCGAGGCCACGCCTACATTGAAGTCAGCGCAAACCCGCTGCCCCGTCCCGCCGCACGTTCCAATGTTCTCGACCGTGATCGAGGAGAAAGTTCCGCTATTCGCGCGCGGGTCGGAGTTGGAAAAAAAGTTGAAGCTGTTGTCGACTCCCTCGGCACACCAAACGTCTCCGGTGTCGCCACTGTTTCCGTCACCGGCGATGTCGAGGTCATCACGATTCGTAGTGTGTCCCGGCCCCACAGCGTCAGGCGTTTCGACGTCGATCGCTTTCTGAGTCTCGTCTGCATTGACCCGGTTTTGAGCAGCCCATACATCGTGGCGATCTTCGTCAACGTGATAGATAACCAAACCGGGAGCTCGGAGCGCTGAGTCGAACCCAAGCGGCTGCCGGTTTTCGACGAGGAAGTACTCCTTCGTGTCGTAAGTGCCGTACGTCCAGAGACGCACGGCCATGGGGGAGGTCTCCACGGCCGGCAGACAGATAAACGAGTTGTTCAGAACGTCGAAGTAGTTCAACCAACCGAGTTTGTGCTTGTAGAATGCATTGATGTGCCCAGGCGACGTGGTCGAGTTCCAGTTACCGCCCCCCATCAGGCCCCAGACGCCGATGCCGTCAGAGTCCCCAGTGATCTCGTCATCAGTGTCATAAAGATCTTTGAGCCCGAGAGCATGTCCGAATTCGTGACAGAACAAACCAATATCGATCTGTGTGGAATTGTCGCAGTTGAGAGCCGGTCCGATAAAGAATCGATCGACCTTGATCTTGCCACCACCGGACCGATTGTCATTGGTTTCGAAGGGGCCGAGGCCGTAGCTGGACAGATAGCTGTGGTGAGACCAGATGTTGGTGTCGAACGGAGCGCCACATTCTGCTCCGACCTCCGGATGCACGATGCTCAGGATATCCACGAGACCATCGTCATCCCCCGAGTTGGGAATACCGTCGGGGCCGTCGTTGTCGTACTGCCCGAAGTCGACGTAGCTGTCGTAAAGAGGAATGGCCGCGGCGGCCACTTTAGCGCCTCCGCCACTGAGCCCGCTGTCTCCCTCTTCATAGAAACCGCCGTCCTCAGGCAAACGTTCGAAGCCCCAGACGTCCCCGCTGACCGAGAATTGCTCGTACGAGTTTTCCTGATAGTAGGCGTACATCGAGGTGTTCAGAAAATCCGCGAAGAGCTGAATCTCCAGAGCGGATGGGTTGATTGGCTCGGCTGCGGTGTCGCTGTAGAGCACGGGAAGGACGGGAAGAAGCTTCTGCCCGCTGATGAGGAGCCCTCCCGTCTCCTCTGCGTCCTCCGCAGTCAACGTACCAGCTTCTACCGCGCTGCGGTTCTGCTCGATCCTCGCGGCCAACGCCTCGAACCCACCGCGATTCTCTGGGGCGAGGGCAGACATCTGTCTTCTCGCTTCGAAGACCCTCGGAGGATCTGTTCCTTCTGGCGAACGAATGACGCAGCTGCTGGCTTCAGCCAAGGACGGCAACAAGAGGAGCGATCCTAGAAAAAGGCCCGAGAATCCGACACTTCCGCGCCGGCAAAGGCGAGCGACTGTTGAGAGTGTTGCGTGCGTCGTGCCCGGTCGTGGGTGCATGGGGGCTCCTCCTGCCGAAGAAAAATGGGGCTCTGCCCCAGGATGTCCGGGACCGATCCATTAGCGAACCGGCCCTCGCACGGAGAACACGCGGGAAGCGAGAACGAGCACATTCGAGAGGAACTAACGTTTATCTCCGTCTCAGAATCAGGCGAGGACCGCCTCAAGCGCCCTTGCCCATGACACTTAGCGCGGAGAGCGGCGATTGGAGCGGCAACGGTGACGTACGACGAGATGGCGAACTGGTTCGCATCTCGATTCCCTGTAGCAACGGCCCCCGCTTCGGCCCCCACGGTCTCTTCGGCTAGTTCTTACGACGTCGTCGGAATCACCGCTTCGGCGTCATCGCCCTAGCTCCACGGAGCGCAGGTCCATTTGATCCCCAACAAACTCCTTTACTCCCTCGAAGATCACTTCGGCCTTTCGTGCGATGCACGGGTCCGTCATGTGGCAGATGTCGATGAAACAATCCGCTCCGCCGGTAATACCAGCCGCAACGGGAACAAACAAATAGCCCTCCTTCTCACAAAGCTGTTCGACACCCGCGTTGTACATTTCTACCCACTCAACGTAGGACCCCAAACTCAGTATCCTTTCTGAACGACCTGCTTGGATGTCATAGGAAAAGAACTCCCGTTCACTGCGCGTGAGCCCGGGTACATCTGGAACAGAGAAAGTACAAATCGCGACTTCGACATCAGCTTCGCGTGCCCCTTGCGCCAATTCAATCAGTCTCGGGAAAGTCGCCCGATCCAATCGACGACGTATCAGAAACTCGTCCACGCCGAGCCATCCAGGGAACGCGGATGTGAGAAACCAGGAGTGGCGAAGGCGACGCTTCCACGGCGATGCAGCTCGGCTAAGCCTTGCCCGGGAGGCCCAGATGTCGTTGACAAGGTTGTAGTGTATAAGGAGATCCGGTTCGAACTCCAGGTACTCCGGGAGCCGCGCGGCCTCTTGAGACGAGACGAACCCAGAAATACCGCAATTGAGAACTTCGATTTGATCCGTCTCGAAGTGAGCGTTGAGCAGCTCTTCGAGAACAGCGGGATAAGTCGTCTCGTTCGTCAGGCCCTCTACCGTTGTGGAACCGCCGACGCAAACGATTCGATACCGACCTTGCGGTTTCGGTATCACAACCTCACCACCGCGATAGCCGTGACTATTGATGCGGATCTCGAATTGTTCGCCTTGGTAGTCGCTCGATAGATAGGCGTTGGGCCGATAGCGCGAAAACTTCTCCAGCCACAGGGATTCCCCAGCGGTCCCCATCTGATGGATTCTGCGTTCGCGCCCCCCTCGAACAAAAGAGTTGTTCTGGCTGATCCAATAGAAACGTGCCCTCGTGTACGTCTCGAGGGCGGCCAAGGCGACAGCCAACCACAAAAAGATAGTCCCGAGGAGCAAGAACACTCGAACAGTCCGCGATGGATTGAAATGCATGCGACCCCTTTCTGGACTGCGTCGAAAGTGTCAACCAGCTTGACCCGGAACGACCCGTGCCAGGGGATCGTTCGCGACAACGTATCTCGGCCGTATTTTGAAAATCTCTCCAGGTCGCTGGATTTTTCCAACTTGTCGGCAAGCTGAGCCCTGCCATCTATGCAAGTTGTGAGGTCCGCGTGAGTCCGCGTGAGTCCGCGTGAGTCTACACCTGGTCTTGACTTGAAGGAGTCACGCTATCGTACCCCACCTGACATCTTTCGGCAGGGTCATGCCTGCCTTTGGCGCGAGTACGGAACACCCGGAGGCAAGGGGTCAGCCGACGTTCCCTCCCGGAGCGACACCACGGAACGAGATCTTGTACGGGTAGAGTGTGCCGTTCATGACTCCGTGCGCGACGGCGGGATCCTGGTCCATGATCGCACCGGCTGCGTCCTCGCTCTCCGCACGAAAGATGACCAGCCCGAAAGTCGACTCGTCCGCGTTCTGGGTACGACCGGCGAGTTCCACAACTCCCTCCCGGGCGAGCCGATCGACGTACGCCGCGTGTTGGCTCAGAACCGTAGCCTCCTCTTCTGTCGGACCAGACCTCAGAAGATCCAGTCGTGCGATCTTCAGAACGTAGAGAAACTCCATCCATCCTCCCTGTTTGTTTCGTCGGACCCCGTCGGTTCGAACCGGTAGCCGGAAGCTGGCCTTACGCGATGCCCACCTCGTCGGACTTCGGGCCGTTGATTCACGGTACCCCTTGAAACTGAACCTGAGTCCGAATTCAGCGTCAAGTATGTGTTTTGGGTGTCCCGCTCACGGTATCCGGCACGGTGGGGCACTACGCGAAGACGAGAGGCTATCGACGTAAGGGGCGATATGGATGGAACGAGAGCAGCACAGCGGAAACCCTGGCGCGTCGCTTCCCTCTCCCCCGGAGTGCTATGCTCCGTCACACCCGAAACGAACGCGATCACATCCGCTGGGGGTTCCATGATGCTCGCTTTGAAAACGGCTTTGGCCTTGGGCTTCCTCGTTTTACCCACGATTGCTGCGGGTAAAGATTGCTCTGTCACTTCCATTGGATTCATACCGCTTAACGATCTCGGATCCGGCGAGCACCTCGGCGAACAAGGGGGACTCTACCCGGGCGGAGCGAACTTCGTGCCGATCGACCATCTGCGTGCTGGGCTCGAACGCGCGCAGGCCATCGCGGAAAGCACCGAGCCGGTCGTCATGATCTCGATCGGAATGTCGAACACATTCGCGGAGTTCGGCGAGTTCCTTCGGCAAACGCAGGAGCTCGAAGACCTCCATCCAAACCTGACGATTATCAACACCTCCCAGGGGGGACAACACGCCTGCAAGATCTCCAATCCGCAGGACGGGTATTGGCAGGGTGTCGAGGACAAGGTTCTCGACGCGGGGCGTACGGTCGACGAAGTCCGTGTCGCCTGGATGAAGCAGGCCTGCGCCGGTCCTGAGGGAGAGTTTCCGCAGCATCCGCTGCTCTTGGAGGGCGAGCTGAACGCGATCGTCCAGATTGCCAAGGACCGCTTCCCCAACCTCGATTTGCTCTTCTGCTCAAGCCGTACCTACGCCGGATACGCGGACACAGCTCTCAACCCGGAACCCTATGCCTACGAGTCCGGCTTCTCCGTGAAATGGCTGATCGAAGATCAGATCCATGGACAAGACTCAGGCCTCTTCTTCGATCCTGACCAGGGGACGGTGGAGGCCCCGTGGCTCGGCTGGGGTGCGTACCTCTGGGCCGACGGACTGATTCCGCGTTCGGACGACTTAGTCTGGGAATGTGACGATCTCGCCAACGACGGAACCCACCCGAGTCCGCAGGGCAGCGAGAAGGTCGCAGGACTCCTCATGAGTTTCCTTACCGCGGACCCGTTGGCCAGACCCTGGTTCGTCGCGGGTGGAGCCACTGACATTGCTGACGGCGCGCTGGGAGTCCGAGCCAATCTATCAGCTTCGCCCAATCCCTTTCGGACCGAGGTGTCCTTCCGGTGGGGTCAGGTGGCCGTCCCTCTCGAGATCATCGACGCAACCGGACGGGTTCGGGCTCGAGTGTCACCAAACTCCGAGACGACTTGGAGCTGGAACGGAATCGGGACCAACGGCGACCCAGTCCCGGCCGGCATCTATTTCGCCCGACCTGTCGGTTCGAATGACATGCTGCGAATCGTGCGGACGAAGTAACCCAGGGGCAGGGGGCCGCGCTCGTGAGAACGCGGTCACATCTTCCTCGAGACTGTTGCCACCTAGCGGGCTATCGCCGCTGCTTGGCCAAACGACGCGATCCAGCCCAACCAATCAGACCAGATCCAAGCAGCCAGATCGAGGCCGGTAGCGGTACGGGATCTGCCGGTCCTTCGGACGAGACGGTCCAGATGCTCGAGGGAAGTCCTGTGACGTGTTGGGCGACCCGAAAGTCTCCGGATTGAAGATCTGAAACCACGTCGGAGTAGTTGCTTTGACCGTAATCGAAACGGATTGTCAACCACTCGGCCGTCGCGGTCGGTAGAGAGATGCCGATTCCGTTACGTGGGGCCGGATTTCGGGCCCGAAAGTTCGCTTCGGTTCCGGCCCAGTCGATAGCGTTCTGCACCGGATTTGCGGGGTTACCACCTGGTGAGAAGTCCACCCCCGCCGATTCTTCTTCGATACCCGAGGTACCAAGTTGCAAACCTGCTCCGCTCGATTCGAAGTAGATATTTGTGATGATCGAAGCTGTTGTCGAGCTGTTGTAGAAGGCGAAGTCGACGAAAGTCCCACCATCGGTGACGTCAAACCACAGGTTCAAATCGCTGACATCTGCGTTATCAGCGTTCTCGTAGGTTGTCATATAGAACGGGACCGCAGCGGCCGAGGTCGCGATCATCAAGGTCGCAAGAAGTCCGCCGAGGAGAATTGTCATTCGATTCATGGTGTCTTCGAGCCCCTGTCAATCATTAGAACCGTGGTCTGGAGAGCGTTGCTGTAGGAAAATACTATCAACTTTGGATTGATCTGTCCAATATATCGGATTATCGGCACCTGCTCCCGTTTTCGACTTCTCACCTCAATTGTCGTAGTTCGTTGTGTACCAATTAATTGGTCCGCAATGTGGCATTCGATCGTTCGACCTTGGCACCGGAAGCCATGCCTGGCCATGGTTCGCGCACGATCTTCAATAACGACCTCGGGAGCGAGGCGTAGACCCGCCTTTCGAACCCAGCCCGGCAAACTCACGATCTCGATTACAGCGCCAGCACCTCATAAGAAAGCGCCCGTCTGGCCGTATCTGAAACGCTCCCCGGGTTGCACGCCTGACACGCGACGTTTCTGACCCGATCGCGGTAACATAGACCGAAGCACTGCCCCTGCTCCGCACTCCTGAAGTCTCCGACCAGCCATCGAGAGGTGGGAAATCGAGAAAGGAAACATTCCTGTGTCGTACGACAAGAAAGTGTCTGACCACTATCTGCACGGAAACTTACTGCAGTCAATTGAAG
>Ga0315338_1003214_pt1 | contig 14616 bp, 6 predicted proteins | sample ASW8metaG_FD_204518 | JGI IMG/M metagenome (GOLD analysis project Ga0315338, IMG submission 204518) | Ammonia-oxidizing marine archaeal communities from Monterey Bay, California, United States - ASW #8 | ecosystem: Environmental > Aquatic > Marine > Coastal | place: USA: California | collected... | reverse complement strand
ACAACAAACGCAATAACAGTCAATTCGCACCAATAAATAACAACGCTGTTAATACAAATAGTGGAAACGCTTATAACGTTGAAAAATTCTCAAATTCAACCACTCAACCTACACCACGTAATACTGCTGCTCCTGATGAAAAAGATATTACAAAAAATAAAGATTATTTGAATGCTATTGCAGATAAATTAAAAAATTCGAATGCAGAACCAACTGCTTCGCCTTCTACAAATGAAGTAAATAAAGCAAATAACAAAAACGAATTAGAGAAGAATATGTCTGTTGCGGTTCAAAATTCTCAATTAAGTAAAACAAATGATAGTGTCGCCAGCTTCTATTCATTAAGTATGGATCAAATTAACAGTTTGAAACAACAAACGCGCCGATTTGGAGTTCTTGGATTAGTATTTTTTGATGAAAAGACCGACACACTACGAATTGAAAGTACTAAATCTTAATTTCATCTTTAATTTCATCTTTAATTTCATCTTTATTTTCGTCTTCTAATATCATAGAGCGCAATGTTATTGAAATTCTTGTTCCACGCATTCGTTTTTTATTGTTTACAATATCATATAATCTAGATGGAATCGAATGTTTGTATTTATATCTTGCCTGACCACTCATTATAAGCAAAGAACATCTTTTAAGATAACAATATACTCTTTTTCTATTTTTTGTAAATTCCATTACACAAGGTGATCCTAATGTGAGACTATATATAGTAGGGCCAAATATTGAAGGTACATCAATATGTGGATTTATACCTTCACCAGGTAAATAACGGTTTATTATAGCTTGATTAAGTTCTTTACCACTTTCACAAACATATTTGCTTGTTTTTATTCGTTCAGTTATAAAATTCATCCATTTAGGGAGTTTCCCTATATAATCTTTTTGTGTTATTAAACGAGAACGATAATTGTATTTATAACCATAGTGTTGTGTCCAGCGTTTTAAACTTTTATTCCATTTTGAATTATTTATATATTCTATTAATTCATTTTCTTCTTTTTTTGTAATAAAATCTTTTATAATTATTAACCCACCTGTTTCACCTAAAGGATATTTTTCAGAATAACATTTTTTTGACATATTAGATATATGCTTTTAATTAATATTATGTATATTTGCTTTTAATTAATATTATGTATATTTGCTTTTAATTTTTAAAAAATATAATCAGATTTTGAACTTATTTTGATTTATTTTCTCCCATTTATTTGTTTTCTTTGTTCTTCTGTAGTGCAAACGCATCCTCCACTGCAAGTATAGGTACTTGGACAGCAATCTGGAGAGCATTTATTTTTTCCAAACATAAACAAACGTTCTTCTTCTTCTGCAAGAGGAGCATCAGTGTATTCTTTATCTGGTAATGTATGACCATATACAGCTGACGTTTTTTCTACTAATTTATGTGTTGATGGTTTTTGTTCGTGTTTCACGTTTCCATAACAACCACCGGTATCAACGTATTCATTTACACCAGCGACGAAATTTTCAAATGTATTATTTGTAAATCCTAAATGACATACTACATAAAAAGATAATGCCACGATTATTCCCCAAAATAAAATTCTGTCAATTTTCATAATATTAATTTATTTTTATTTAATTTACAAGAAATGCGTTTTACTATTTATATAATAATGAATATATTTTATTCTGTAAGAACAAATCGGACATTGATATCAAATATGTCGTCATCACCATCATTGTTGAATCGCCGACGTCTTGTTGGTTGATTATCATCGTCATCACTGCCATTGCCATCATCCTCATCATCATCCTCATCATCCTCATCATCCTCATCATCCTCATCATCATCCTCATCATCCTCATCATCCTCATCATCCTCATCATCCTCATCATCCTCATCATCCTCATCATCCTCATCATCCTCATCATCCTCATCATCCTCATCATCCTCATCACTATCAGGGTTATAGTCTGGATCCAACTCACGATCTTCTTCTTCCTCTTCGAGTTGCGCTTCTAATTCTTCGGGGGTTAAGAACATATTTGATTGAAACCGATCGATATCTCTTTGTGTAATAGGATTTTCTTGTACACCTGGGATAAAATCCTCTTCACCGTCTGATTCATATTGCGAATCGTCTAAATCGTCGCCATCGTCGCCATCAGATTCACTTAAAATTGTCGGATATACAGGATCTTCTACTTTGCAAAATGGACATTCAGTCATTTCACCATTCATTTGTTTAGCTGTGTTTTTAAGACAATCTACATGGAAAATCAATCCACAACTTGAATTTGAACAAGTGTGATATTTGTCAGTTGAATTAATATCATCCATACAAATAGAACAATCACACACTTTATCAACTCTAAAGAAATCTTGAAAATGTTTTGCCAATCCCGGATATTTCTTATCAAGAGCATTTACGCGTTTTTCAATTGATTCTACGTCTTCTATTATTGACGAGAGTGAAGCAAATGATTCATTTAATTGTGTTTTCATATTGTGGACTTTCTTTCGTTCCGTAATTTTTTGTTTTTTCTGATACAATACTTCTGACATGGCATAACAGATATTCTTTTTAGATTGTTGATATTTTGCTTTTACAGTTTCCAACGTTTCCTTTAACGTAACATTTTCACTTTCCAAATGTTCTTTTCTATTTCGGATTTTAACACCTTCTTGTAGATATGATTTTACGCGATTGAAATCTTCTTTTCGTCGTTTTTCATATACAGCACGCAGATCCACCATCTGTTTTTCAGTTTGTGTTGTCTTCAATTTATATAGGTCTAGTTCAACTTTGAGTTGCTTAATTTCGTTTTCCTTTTCAAGAATAACTTTTTGCATAGAACCATCAAACGGTTTCATACCGTCGAGTAAGAATTGATAAGTTTGTGTTTCACCCAATAATCTTTTATATTCCATTGCCATATTAAGAGTTCTCATAGCTAATTTAGCGTTAATAAATTGAATCGCTTCTTTTTTGTTAATTTCTTGGGGTGATTTTGTGTTACCCAACATTACTTCCACTTTTTGAATCAATTGTAAAGTGTCCATATAAATTGTATTTCCTAATTCTTTATCTAATTTGCTGTTTAAAACACTTGGAGAAGTCATAGTATCAATTACATTTAAAATATCATGATTATTATCAACAGATTCATCAAACATATCAAATCCATTTAATGAATCAAACATATTAGTTGATGGAAGGGAATTTTCAAAAATACTTTCAGAAGTATCCCACGGAAATTCAAAAGTGCTAGACGTTTCAAAAATGTTGTTAGTAGAAGTTGAAGAACCAAATACATCTTCAAACGTGTTTATTTCAGATTGGTCTAAATTACTCATTGTGAAAATATGAAATGTGAAATATAATGAATTATAGAGATATAAGGATTATCAGTAGTTGATTATTTGTATGATATTATTTAAAATTTGAAATCAGATTTATTTGCTAACATTGTATTTAGGTATTTTTATATATTTTTATTATCTGCTTATTATATTAACTTATAGAGTTAAAATGATGAATCTTTCAGATGTTAAAACTTATCTTATAAATTATTTTGGAAATAATCCTTTTGATTACAACAAATATAAAACCCCAGTTAAAAATGAAAACAAAAATGAAAATGAATTACCTTATATATTGTCTGATTCTTGTGCAACAACTGATATAAAATTAGATTTGTCAAATACGACAACCTATACAGACGAAGATCCTAACTCAGACACGTATGGATTCGAATGTACAGACTATCAAGATGGCACTACTTATTGCGAAAATCCGGAAGCAGGAGTTGGTTCTGGGTCGTGTGATCCCAGTGTTATAATAAGCGTAAAAGATTTATCTGATGGCACAAAAATTACTGAATATTGCAATAGAAAGGAAACAGAATATCCAGATGGAACAAGTGAAACCAAAAATGAAGACGGAACTACAGATATTTGCTACTCAAATGGACTATGTCTCACGGAAGATGCTAATGGTAATATAATAAGTATAGAAGATTCAGATGGAGAAATGGTTGATTTCAGCACACTTGAACCTATATTTGAAAAATTTAGAGGAATACAACACACTTCTGAAACGATTCGCTATTTATTGGATGTTTATAAATTATATTATAGAGATGAATTGAAACAATATAAAATGGAAGAATATGATAGTTATTTAATGGAATACATTACTGCAAAAGTTGTTTATGATTCAAATAATACCGAATACAACGTAATACAGCAAAGCACATTATACAATGATATATTTACGGTTCTCGATGATTTACAGAAAACACAAAGTAATAACAGTGCTACAAATAACAGTATTATCGAAGGTTTTCAAAATTTGAGCAGTGTGCCTCCGGGGACTCCTACTCCACCTACGTTTCAAGGAGCATCATTAGTTCCCACAGAAGCTAATCTACCAGACCCTCCTTCTACAAATTATACTTCCCCCACCCCAGAGCCTGAACCTACCTTTTCGGATCCATTACCTACTCAAAATATAATAAATACTACTCAAAATGTAATAAATACTACTCAAAATAATATTCAAAATAATATTCAAAATAACACTCAAAATAATATTCAAAATAATATTCAAAATAACACTCAAACTGAGATGACTCCATCAAGACTTGTCAAAAGCGTGAAATTTTGGAATTATTTAACCACAATTATAAATGCCAAAAATGCATCTTGTCCTCGTTTTCCATTAACTATGGATGATTTAAAAACATTGTATGATAAGGACGATGGTACAATTGTTAAAGATGAAAATAGAAGTTCAAATTTAACTTTATCAAGAAATTCTATGGGTGATTTAACGATACAAAATCTACAAGATTTAACGGATTTGGTAGATGCTTATACGGATGAACCTTTATGGAAAGATAAAATGGTTGAGTTTAACAATGAAACATTAAAAAAAGACGTTAAAATGGGCGGATCTAAAATATCACAAGGGGAGTCTATACATTACGGTAATTTTGAATTATACGTCGGTAAAAAATCCATTGAATTTATTGTAAATCATTATAACGATGAAAATTTAAAAACTAAAATGAACAATAAACTAATATCTCGTTCTAAATATGAAGATATTAATAAGTTTAGTTGGGTATGTAATTTACCAGATAGCGGGGGTTTGTATGATACATCAACCGTAAATCCAACGCAAAAACAATGGTGGATTGACAATATACTTCCAGAGGATCAAAAAAATTTATGTGAAACAGACAACATTTCTGAAAAAGAAGAAGTCGGATATTTAAGAGAATTTATTAAATCAAGAATACCTGTATATACAAAAGACATATTATTTGAAAATTACATAAATGATTTTAACGAAAAATGGAACAATACAGTTAATAATTTTATTACAAATTGTGGCACTTGTAACTTAGAATCATATTTTAAAGAATACAAGCAAGATACTGATCCAAGCAATGGAACTTGTCAAGGACCGGATCATTGTCTTGGTGTTACATCACCAGATGAATGTGCCAATAAAGAAGATTGGACACATGTCAAAAATTGTACTTGGGTTTCAGCAGCAGATGCACAAGAGACTGATGGTACTTGTCAAGGAAGAACCGCATTGGATAATGATTGTGGAGATTTAGGAACAAAAGGTGAATGTGACGCATATTTAAAAGGTAATGCTAAAGCGTGTGATTGGGTCAGTGGCGAAAGCGCTAAAAATACTGCGGGATATTGTTATGGAAATACAAATACAGTTATGGATCAAGATGTGTGTATACCATTAAGAACCGAAGCTAAATGTAAAAATCAAAAGAATAGTTCTAGTGTCGCACAATGTACTTGGACAGATAATGCCGCACATGAAACAAAAACGGGTTATTGTGAAGCAAAAACATATAAAGGGTTAGATGGTCCATCATGTGTCCCAAATTATACAGAAGAGAATTGTAATGGGGATGATATTGCCGGTGGTTGTAATTGGATAGAAACAGGTGTAGCGATTGGTGGTGAAATAATACCAGACAAAGATGGTGTATGTGTTGGTAATACAACATATGATTATGACAATTGTAAAATAATTGATAATTCTCTCGATTGTACTAACGCCGATTCATGTGCGTGGAAATCAGGACAAACTGGCATATGTTTCGCAGGAAATTATAATGCCGGTGGGATACAACCGGGTGGTGGTCCAACAGCATATGGTTTATGCAAAGATTATAAAGAAGAATCTGAATGTTCACACGAATATATGTTCACACAAGTATGTACTTGGGATAATAAACAAAATGTAGGAGTTTCTGTAGATATGACTGGATCTAATGATACACCAGCAATGAATGAATTACAACGACGAGCTAACGAAACAGGAGTGGAACCAACGTACCAAGAAACTCACCAAGCAACAATGAATAATGGGGCTGCTAAGATGGGTATAACTGGTGAATGTATTAGTGCTCTTGAAGGAGTACCGGACTCACATTGTGATAACTTTAGATTAGGAGGTGAAGAATATTGTAACAGTCAAACTCACCCTGCATTAGGACAAATGTGTGAATGGAAGGAGGACGAAGGATTTCAAAATAAAAACAATAACAAAAATAAAAACAATAACAAAAATAAAAATAAAGTAGAACATTTTACAAATTCAAATGATTTTCAATGTCCTACAGATGAAAACAATGAAGATGGCAGTAAAGAAATTGAAGTTATATATTTAACCTCAAAAGAGTTTAAAATGAGACAGTCAGATCCATCACAACTATATTCAATTGAAAATGGCGGTGATATAGAGAACAACATAGATGCTTCTGGATTTTTGAGTGAACCTCTTGCACCAATAGATAATATTTCGGGTGCTTCATTGTCTGAAGAAAATTTTTACAATTTTATTAAAAAATATATGGGTACTGCTTCTGAAAAATATTTAAAAGAAAATGATATAGATACAGTAGACTCTCCTTTAATAGGTGATACGTTAGAACCTCCTGTTGCTGAACCAAACTGGTCAAATATATTAAAAGGTTCCGGTTATGAAAATTTGGCGGACGTAATGTCTTTGTATTGGAAATATTCGCCAATTTTAAGTAACAATCAGAGTACAGGAGATAAAGAAACAAGTGGAGATATGAAAGATCGGTTTGATGTGTTTAAATATCATGCCGAAAAAAGTCGTAATATAACCGAAATTTCAACGTGTCTATATAACATAGTTCATCCACAAGTAAATAGCATAGATTATGTTGAATTTACAGAAATAGGTGAATTAACAATTTATAGTAATGGAATCGCCTATCCGTTGTTTAAACCTGAAACTAATCCAGGAGAAGAAATGTATAATTGCCGACTTGAAATTGATAATGTAATTGGACCTCAAATAGTAGATGGTAATAATAATTTAGTGTGGGGTATGATGACACACGATACACTTGTTTCAGATGCTCCATTAAAACAAAACAACAAAAAAAAATTAAAGGCATTGTTATCACAAATGTATTTTAATCGTTTATGTGATAAAGATAGTAGTAAAATAATTACTGCTGACTATAGTGGAATGTTGTCAACAGATAACTCAGAAATAGGTGTACTTTATGGACCTTCATCTGGTAATAACGGTTATTATCTTAAAACGTCGACAAAACAAGATGCTGTTCCAGATAAAATAAAATTTGGCAATATACAATTAACTCTATATAAGGATAGATTAAGTTTTGAAGGATTGTCCTCTTATACAGGCAAATTAATAACTATTTGGGAATATAAATTTTCTTGGAATACCCTATTAAGAAGTGATGCAAGTGGAATAAGCGGAAGTCTAAATCATAATCCTGAATATTTTGTAGTTCTTTATCAAAAAATGTATGGCGTACAACCATCTGATGGAGTTGATTTTACACAGGTAAGAACCGATGGTGATTTATATATAACACTTTTAGTAAATGACGGAACAAATGAAATGACATTTAACAATGATTACAAACAAATTGACGGAAATGAAGTAGAAACAATTTCTTTGAGTGAAGTCTTTAATTTTACAAAAATAAAAGGTGCTGCTTTCTCATTTGACAATACTGGACCATCTTTGCGTTATGCAAATTTATTACTATGGCATCCAATATTTAATTTATCAAATGATAAAATATTGGACTATTTTAATGATTTTAGTAGTATAGGTTATTTAATGACCGATTCAGATCAAGTTAAAGCATTTGATTTAGATGATATTAATAATATAGAACCATTTACGAACAAAAATAATAACAACAAATTCAAAAACAATTTCAAAAACAATTTCAAAAATAATAAAAATAATAAAAATAATAAAACTTCAAAGTTTGTATATTCACAACCATTAATTAATAATTCAAAACCTTATTTGAAAACAGAAAATAAAGAAGATTGTTGTTCCGAATTTAGCAGATTTGAAAGCTTAAGTGCCATGTATACACCTACACTTACACCTACACTTACACCTACACATACTCTAAATAAAATAACAGAAACAAACAAAATTCAAAATGAAATAGAACAGTTTGACAACATGTTTGGAGGTGATTATAACTATTATTATAACAAATATAGATGTAAAGCAAGTCAACTGGATTGTTTATATGGTGAAACTAAAACAAATGAACACAAACAAAATAATACCTTATTTGATATGATTGAGGATCGCCATTCTATACTAAAATTGGTATTATGGTGTGTTGTATTATTTTTGATTTACTTAGTTATAAGACGATATTTCTAAATGTATACTTATTTTATTATTGTTTTATTTATTTTCAAAATTTCAAAATTTCAAATTTCAAAATTAACAATCTATAAATGTTCATATTTTAATATTTGTATAATTATAATTACATTCAAATGTTTAATAAAAATTTAGTTATATTAATTGGATTATTAATAATTTTATCTGTATTATTTGAAAGATTTAAAACACCTCTACCTCTATTAAGAGAACGTTTTTCAAATGAAGTTGGTACACCTAACTTAGAATACGACCCAGACCCAAAATATAATTCAGATAAAACAAGTTATGTAGATTATTCGTCAGATTATAGTAATTTTACTTTGAAATTATCTAATGGGTTTTTTAAATTGAAAAACACAGATGATGCTTTTACGTCTTATAATGGTAAAATAACTATACAATTTACGCAAAATGACTATAGAGAAACACCATTTGATACTCAAGAAAACATTATAAATTGTTTCCGCAAATGGCAATATTTTAAGTACAACGGTGATATGTATAGAATGACAATACCTAAAGATGAAACTGAAGTGGTAGTTTCCGGGAATAATGCTGACGCATCATATAAAACAAATGGAAATGGAAATGGAAATACAAATAACAATATACGAAAATCACAAATGGAAGAACTAATTCAAGAAGCAGAAGAAACCGGAGAACAAATATCTCCGGAAAACACTTTGAACGCATTAACGGTGGGTGGAACTTGTGTTCCCACAGATGCTGCTGCAAATGTAGCTGGTGCTAGTATTGTCTGTTCCAACTTGGGACCAGCAGGCAAAGAAACGTGTAATGATACTATTGGGGATGGTGGTGTTCAAGTATGTGAATGGATTGAAGATGAAGGTTTTCAAAATAAAAATAATACGATCGAGCATTTTCAAAATGACATAATAACACTTGTTTTTGAATTTCAAAGCGTTGTAGAGAACCAAGCCATAGAATTTCAAGATGAATTAATATTATCTGAACTAATGTTTTATACAGGTCCTTATGGAAATACAAATACTTTCACAGATGATACTGCTGCTGACTTTGCTTCTGGATTGGTTGGAGATTTAGGGAATGTCAATAGTGGAGTTCCTTGTGGTTGGCATTATGATGAGGATGATGGAGAAGTCGTAGCATCCGGATATTTTAGTGAAATATTAAATGATAAAGAATGGCAAAAAGATAATCCAGAATTATACACTTCATTATCTAAATTTATATGTCCCTCATATTTACCTGTATGTACTGGACAAAGAAGTTCTGGTATAGTTGCTGGTAAATGTATAACATTAAAAGATGATTGTAATAATAGTGTAGTTGACAATATGATGAAACTACCACCAAGAACTTATGAACCAACTACAATCGCAGATCCATATGAAGTGAAATATACAAATGTAATTAGTAAAAATATCGCAAATAAAGAAGCGTTAAATAGCACAATAAATAAGTTAACATATGTATTAGATGAACCTACAATTGAAACTTTTGAAAATGCTGAAGATAGTGAAACAACTTGTAAATTTCATATAGAAAACAAATGTTATGATCAATATGTAGAAGTAGATAAAAATTATTATGATACTGGAGCGAATATTTTCAACAATATATTTCCATCAACAGATCCAAATGTATTTAAGAAAACTTGTTACGATGTAACTCATTGGGTTTCTAAAAACATAGTATATTTACTGTTTTACAAATTAATTGTTGGTGGTATAGCAGCATTATTCTATTGGTCTGTGAATCCAAGTTTAGATTTTCAAATTCGAGTATTTAAATCGTTCATAGCATTTGTATTTTGCGAAATATATCTTCTATATAATGTGTATAAACACATATTAAACCCAACATTTATGAAAAGAACACCTATTATGGCGTAAATTAACGTTTTGGTTCATTTTATATTTCATTTTATATTTTATTTTTATAATTGTTATTTATATCAGTTGGTATAATATTATATTATAATGAACAAATATTGTTTAATAGAAAATTTTGTGAATGATTGCACAACTCCTTGTTTAGTAGGAGGATTAAGTCCATATGATTTTACAAACGCTTTATATCTTGCTGGAAAAAATTATAGAATAGCACATTCAGTAGATCCAATTACTATGGAAGATGTCGAAACAGTTACGGAATCCTTTACAAGTTCTATGGATGCTCAAGAATTGAAAGAAGAAACTATGAAAACTGTCTCTGAATTTGTTCCAGACGATTGCTTTTTGAATACGTATTTGAATTCTAATTTAAAATTCAAATTGGAAGGTACCGAATATCAAGTCGATATTAAAGTAGTCAAAGTTCCTGATACTGATAATTACCGCTTAGTGTGTAATCCTCACGGACTTGGATCCAGTAAAAATGAAGATGGTTACTTTCTTAAAATTGACACTTCCAATGGTAATGAATTAATATTGAGCAAAGATCCTTTATATATAACAAATAACAAGATAAGTGTAGGGTTAGGAACAACGTCTTCCAGTCCAGAAGCAGAGAGAGCAGCTGATTTATTCAACGAATATAATGGAACTGCTATGGAAGTTGAAGAATTTACAAATCAAAATAATATGGGACAACTTACTCTGAATCCTGATAATACTCTTCTATTTAGATTTTGGAAAACATATGATCAAAAAGTATTAATAAATGTGTTTGATAATGGTAGAGCAGCAAGTGGTAGTGATACGGGTGAAATTCCAGTCAATCATGGTTATATGATTTATAACAGTGATAGTCCCACGGACAATTCAATTAGGTGTATAGACAGAACCAAACTGTTCCCTTCCAGTTTAAATAATCAAAATGATGCAGGAGCAGATAAACGATTGGTAAATTTAAATTATGATTTGTTAGTTCCCTATAAAGTTCCTGATGTATGTCTCGATAATTATTTAACAACAAATATCAAGTTTCCAAGTGACGGTAATGCTGTCAATGGCAATATAAAGATAATGTCTTATTACATAAATAATGATGAACTGTTTTATATTTATAATTGTGGAATTAAACTAGATGGTGATGGAGTTACATATGGATTTTCAATTGATTCCAATGACACAAATATTACAATTAAAGAATTGTGTAAAGATAATGAAAATGTATTGTTTACTTTTTGGCAAACATTAGACAAACAATTTATTATAGCAAAATGTATTGAAAATACACTTTTAAGTAATTGCAGTAGTCGCGATACAAATTCAGTTAATAATGAACTAAATTTGCAAGATCAGGACTATAATTTAGTTGGATTAAAGAATGACGGAAATGGTGAATTAACTATAGTCAATAGATTTGTAGATACATTACATTTTAATATAGACACCATACAAATACAAGTAGATCCTGTTGATTCGTTCATAAAATATATTCAAGAATTAGCAATTACACGAATTGATGCGTTAATTAACAATCAAATAAGTGGACAACAACCGTCTATTACCGTTCCATCAGTAGATGATGAAGATAATTGTAATAATAAAACTTTCAATTTCATTATATTTTTGAAAATCCTGTCAATGTGTATCGCTCTTTTCCTATTTTTAGATTTGGATTATTCCGAAAACACGGCAATTAAAATATTCAAGGGATTTTTTGCTATGTTATTTAGTGAAATTTATTTAGTCTATCAATTTGTGAAAATTGTCGTTTTTGGTTCGTAAGAATAAATACAACAAATACTACATATACAAATAATATTACTTAATTATATATATTTCTTATATTAAGATAAATTATGAAATTTCATTTTAATAATACAAATCTTCAACCGTTTGTAATTGAAAAATTTCCAGACGTAACAGCTATTTATAATGATCCAGTATGGACCGAGAACGAACCGACCGAAACGATACCATTAACAAATAATACAAATAATACAAATAATACAAATAATACAAATAATACAAATAATACAAATAATACAAATAATACAAATAATACAAATAATACAAATAATACAAATAATACAAATACAAATCAAATAGACATACCATCACCCCAAAATTTTTACAATAATTTACTTGATTCATTAAAAAATTCGTGTATTCCAATGGATTCTAATGATAAAGAAGAATGTGAAGGGAGAACTACACAAGACAGTTGTGTTTTAGCTGAAGAAGCAGACCCATCTAATGATTACAAAACAAAATGTAACTGGGTTGATGGTGACGGTAATATAATAGACAAGACCAACCACTGTGAAACACAAAATTACACGGATGAATTATTAGCTGCTGGTGTAGGGGGTGGAGCAGCAGCAGCTTTGGTAGCTCCGGTAGTAGGTATAGTAGGAGCTGCTGCTTTTGCGATTGCAGTAGCAGTTGATACAGACGAATGTGCTAAAAAAGATACAGTAAATAGTTGTGTTTTGAAAAGCGAAACAGATAGTTTATTTGGATACAAAACAAGATGTAAATGGGTTGATGAAAATCAAAATAATATTAAAAATGGAGTATCTTTTTGTGCGGCACAGCAATTTCCTGGTCCAGATGATAATAATTGTATGGAAAGAGGCAACGTAGATACATGTGTTATTTCGACTGAAACCGCTGCTGGATTTGGTTATAAAACGAAATGTAAATGGATGGAATGGAACCAAGCAGGAGATGAATATACAGAAACGAATGAGAATAAACCTAAATGCCAAGCAAACAATTATGAAACTAAAGATGATATTGACGATTGTGGGAAAAGAATGGAACAAGACGGTTGTGTTTTAGCTACAGAAGTTGATCGTATATCCTCAACTGAGGAGATAGATATGTATAAACCAAAATGTAAATGGGTGGAATGGGATGAAAATAACAAATCTTATACAGAAACAGACAAAATAGAGCATTGTGAACCACAAACATATGACACAGACGATATTGATTGTAGAAAAAAAACAACCGCTGATACATGTGTAGCAAAAGAAGAATATGATATGACAGCAGGAACATTTAAATGTAAATGGGTTGATAAAAATAGAAATACTATAAAAGATAAAACGTCCTATTGTGCTGCAAGGAATTATCCTAATTTGGCGACTGATGTAAATGACTGCAAACAAAGACCTAAAACCATGACATTAGGAGAAATTACTGGGAATTCAAACAGTCCTACTGCGAATGAAGAAGTTAATGTCTGCGAAAATGAGGATGAGAAAGACTCTAATTTTAACAACCAAACTAAATGCGTTTGGAGGGAACTTAAAGATGACGGAACATATTTGACTACTATGAACGAATTTTCCCAGGCATTACGAAACGACTTAGGAATAACCGGTCAATGTATTTCTGCCACTGATCAAATACCAAGCGATTTCTGTACTGGTGCTATTAGTAATGATTCTTGTATGGCGTTAAAAATAGACAATTCAAGAGTATGTCGATGGACTGACAATACTTTATTTGATGAGAATATTCCATACGTAATCCAAGTTTCTGGCAAAGATTCACCTGGAGATGGTCTTGTAGATTTGTGTATGCAAGTTTCAGGTGGTTCTAAATCTGGAGGTCAACTTAAAATAAGTAGTGGGTTTAGTTGGAATAAGACAAAAGAAAATGGAACATTTTTCATAAAACAAGCTGGTATTTCAGATGACGGGGAACCATATTATGTAATTCAAGTGTCTGGCTTAAATTCACCAGGTAATGGACAAGCAGATTTATGTGTAAGTGTTATACCGGGACCAGAACCTTATATAGTCTTATTCCGACCCACCTTAAATAATATGAATTCACCTACTGGTACATTTTTTATAAAAGAAGTAGGTCAAAGTCCATCAAATAATATTCCATATTATGTAATTCAAGCCTCTGGTCAAACAACACCAGGTGATGGACAATCTGATTTGTGTATGAACGCAATTGGTGGTTCAGTTCAGGGTAACTACATGAAATTACACGGT
>Ga0315338_1003211_pt1 | contig 14622 bp, 24 predicted proteins | sample ASW8metaG_FD_204518 | JGI IMG/M metagenome (GOLD analysis project Ga0315338, IMG submission 204518) | Ammonia-oxidizing marine archaeal communities from Monterey Bay, California, United States - ASW #8 | ecosystem: Environmental > Aquatic > Marine > Coastal | place: USA: California | collected... | reverse complement strand
GGGCGCAGGGCACGCTTAAAGAGGCAACGTTAAAGCTTCTTGAAAGTTCAGGCACGGGCGAACGCGGAACTTATGACGCGCTAGGGCTCGGTATGGGTTACGGGATCGATGATGGGCACATTGACGAAGACTCCTTTTCAACCGGTGGTGATGACGAATCAAACCTGGGATCGAAGTTTGCCGATCGTGATGTTGTCGCGGTGGGTGACTCTCAAGGATCTTTGGAGGATGCCTTGGGCGGTTGGTATACGCTCGGCCTTTCTTGCATTGTTGAAAGAAGAAGCGCGGGCGGCACGATGCGGATCGCGTCGGTCAAGCATGAGGTATACGAAGCACCAGCGCGCGATCCTTCTGTGGTCACAATCACAGCCGCCGACATTCTGATCAAAGGCGTCAATCCGGTTGAGGTTGTTGAAAGCCCCAACGAAGTTACAGTAAACACAAAGAGCTTTGCCACAGGTGAAACGCCCACGGTTTTGGTCCGGTCAATTCCTGAGATGGTGCGCGAAGGCGTGCGGAATTGGGACATCAAAGCGCCAGGGCTTGCCAGGGAAGACGCTTATTTTGCAGGCCAGGATCTGATCGCTTTGGGTTCTGGTCAATACGCAATCAGCTTGACGCTTGGGCCGTGGGTTGATCTTCAAGTCGGCGATCTGTGCGTTCTGCAAATGAACAGCCACAGGGGCACCTTTGACTTTGACGCGGGGACCGTGGGCACCACAAGCATAAGCGCGCGGTGCGTCGGCTTGGAGCGTGACCTTGTAACCCTTGAGCAGCAAGCGCGCTTTCTGATGTATGGCCACACCTTGCCCGCTTCTATCTATTGCCCAACGGCAACGGTTACAGCGCACACAGGATCGAATGTCACGCTTGACACTTCCGAGGCTGCTTGGTTTGTGGCTACGGAAACCGTGCGGCTTTTCAACCCAGGTCGCGAAGAGCTGGGCACCCCTGAGGTTGCCGACGTTGTGATCAACTCGATCGCGGGTGACGTTTTAACGCTCGCTTCTTCCGCGCCCGCCTGGGTTGCAAACGGTACAACCCGCGCAACCTATCCAATTTATGCAAGCGCAAGCACCACGCAACGATCTTTCTTTTTCTTTTCCAGCGCATACAGGTGGAAGTGATGACATGGAACGAGACAGATCCGACGAACCTAAAGCACGGGCTGGCAGCCGATCAGCAATACGCCAACATCCATCAGAACCACGCGCACCTTTATGGCTTCTATGATGCGCACGCAGGGAGCGCCGTCAACATTGGGGCAGCGGTTACGGGCACAGGATATGCCGACGTTTTAAAATTCTGGATCCCGAAGAACCTAGACAACACCCCGATCCACGTTTACGCCCGCGCCAAGATGAGCGGCTCAGCTTCGGCTGATGGTACGGTGAAGGTCACAGAAGTGACCACAGGCACCAACGCAACCGGCGCGATTGCGGCGGCAACCTCAGACGTTACAGAGCTGGCCAATGCGTCAACAACGATCAGCCTCACACCCACAGGAAGCGCAGACGGGCGCGCGTTTGTGGTTGCAATTAAAGCCGGGGCCGGTGGTGAATCGATCACGCTTGAAAATGTGAGCATTAAGATTGGGGGATCAGGATCGGCGGCAACTAAGGGCGTGAAAACAAGCGGCTTCAGGACCACAGGATCCGCGCTTGTCTATGCGTCAACCGCCAACATCTCAACCGAATATATTGAAACGCTGACCAACGGCCCGATCTACATTGCAAAGGATCGGCCCGTGTGTCTTGTGTCGCACTTTGCCGACGTGAGCCGAACGCCAGCAATGACCACAACCAGCACAGCTTATGAATCTGTTATGAGCGGGATGATCCCGATCCCAGACAACAAGCCCGGCGGCGGGCGCACGTTCAAGGCTTACGTTGAAATGAGTGGCGCGGGTGGCGCAACGCCTCATTGTAGAATTGAGATCGCGGGCATTGCTGACACTGTGGAGATCTCCGGGACGGGTTGGGGATCTGATACATTCATTGCGCAGAACTACAACGCCACGGGTGTTTCTTGGTTGCCTTTTTGGGTATCACTAAAGCGCGCCGGTGGAAGCCGTGCGGACCTTAACAGCCTTCAAATTTTCAGAGCTTGAGACATGGCGCGAAACGTACAGATCACATCTAAGCCGGTGCTTGATACTATAGACGCTCGAAGCATTGCCAGCGGTGCCCCTGCAAAGATTGGCGATCTGTGGGAAATAGATCAGCATCAGTGGGCGCTTTTCAGCCGCTTCGGCAATCCGCCTTTTTGGATTACGTGCAACGCTTCAGGCGCTGAAGAGCTAACCCTTGAGCTGCCAAGCCCGCCCGGCGTTCAGTTTTTCAACCTGTATATCTTAGCGGCTGGCGACGGTGGCTTAGTAGACAACGGGGCAGGCGTGAAGATCGGCAAAGACTACGCAACGATCTTGATTACTTCTGACAAAGACGCCAATGGGACGAACCTCAAGATCAAGTCAGCACCAACGAATTTCAGCGAAAGCAAAACCGGGCTTGTTGATGCTGTTTTTGTGAGTACTGATAAATGGACAGCGGACGCAACCACAGCCAACGAAGACAACAGAAAGATCCGCACCGAAGACAATGACAACAACAGCACCAAGGTTCACAGAACCATAAGGATCGCGGTGCCTTCCGGGGTCACACTGTACGGTGTAGGCTTCGAGCCTATATTCTTGAACCTGTGACCATGACCAAAAGCCCCCTTACTGCTAACATTTCCAAAAACCGGAGCCGATAAATGAATTCAAAAGAGATAACCCAAAGCGGCTCAACGGCCCCTGCGGGCGTAATGACGCTGAACAACTCGCAGCTCGGGTGGAGGGTTTCAGATTATGCGCAGCACCAAGTTCAGATCGGCGTGCTTGCCTCAGGGGAAACGGCTACCCTTTACACGATCTCACCTTCTGCCAGAACTGGCCAATGGGTCAAGGTTCAAGAGGTGCTGGGATCTGATGCATCAACACACATGATTGTTTTGACGCCAGACTCCGGGCGGCATGCGAATTTGAAAGTTGAGTTTTCTAACACTTCAGGATCTGCGCTGGTCACGGTGGGATCGCATTATAGCGCCGCGCATCACTTCGCGCTTTAGGGGTTTCAAATGGGCTACCACATAATCGGGGCAGATCTAACAGAGGTCACATTCATAGATCAGGGAACTACGGTGGTGCTCGAAGACAGCACCGACACGTTAGAACTTGGCGGCGACATTGAGCTTGTTCCCACTGTAACCAGCACCGCGCACATAAACACCACGGGCTCTTTGCGCGTTCGCGCGACGGACAACATGCACATCGGTGATGATCTCGTTGATTCTATCAGGATCGGCAGATCTAACACGACCGCTGCAAAGGTTCACATCCGATCGGGCGCAGATACGGATCTTGTTGTTTCGGACGGCAAGGTCGGGATCGGAATGGACGATCCCTCTCACTCTTTGGAGGTAGACGGGGACATCCAGCTTTCACCAACCGCTATCTCAACAGCGCATATAAGCAGCGCGGGATCGCTAAAGATTGACGCTGATAGCAACATGGAGATCGGACACACTCTTGTTGACTCTGTGCGAGTTGGGCGCGTGAACACGGCCCTTGTGAAAGTCCACGTTCGATCGGGAGCGGACACGGATCTTGTTGTCTCGAACTCCATGGTGGGTATCGGCACCGATAGCCCGACGCAGGCGCTTGATGTTGTTGGGGACGTGAAGCTGTCCGGCGATCTAACCGTCGGTGGCCAGGACATCAAAGCCAGCGACGGTACAACGTGCATGACCCTAAACGATTCAACCGGCCAAGTTCATTTTGCGAACTCGATCCGGTTGGCAGAAGACAATTACATCGGGACACCAAATGACACTGTGCTGGTTAAGCTAGATGGCACTCTCGATCGCGTTGATATCACAGGCGGGATCAAAACAACGGGCGGTCAGATCGTCGCGGTTCGAAGCCTCACAGATTCAGATTCAACCTATGCGGTTGTGGCTGGTGATTATGTTTTGAGCTGCGACACTTCAAGCGGTGTGCTGGTGATCACGCTTCCCGCTGCGAGCACTATTGGTCGAACGCTGCATGTTGTTGATGCGGCTGGTGCGGCTGATTCGAATGCGATCACTATAAACGTGAACAACTCAGGCACCGAAACGATCCAAGGCGACACAAGCCTAGTAGTTTCAACAGAGTACGCGGCAGCAACGATCGTCAATGTCGCCTCGAACAAGTGGAGCGTTTTATAATGGCATACGGCGGAAAGACAACTTCAGGTAAGCTTGGCACAGGCGGAGACAATGAGGTCGGGGCCGATTCAGGCACTGCAACCACGCTAGAGCCAGGAAAGAATTTAACCGTCACAGGCGGCGAAGGCATCGACACGTCGATCGCCTCAAGCTCTGGTAACCTTACCGTGACAGTAGCAGCCGAAGAGGCAACCGACGCAAACAAGGGCGTCGCTTCTTTTGCTTCCGCTGATTTTTCGGTTAGCTCTGGCGCGGTGTCCCTTGTCGATCTTACAACCTCGCACGTTGCAGCGGCTACGCTCGTGATTGAATCTGAGGGCATTGGCTCGAACGACAACGATACAACAATACCGACGTCGGCAGCCGTCAAGGATTACGTTGACACAAAGGTCACTGCCGAAGATCTTGACATTACAACCGACTCGGGAACGATTGCGATTGACTTGGATTCTGAAACTTTCACGATCTCAGGGGGCGAAGGTGTTGACACCTCAGCCACTGGTAACGCGGTTACCATTGCTTGCGAAGATTCGGCGGCTGCAAACAAAGGTGTTGTAATTGTCGCAGGCGGGACCGGGGCCACGGTTGGCTACAGCTCAGGCACTGCAACGGTTTCCGTTGATGCGGCCCAAACACAGATCACAAGTGTTGGCACCATAACCACCGGCACACTGAGCACGGGCGCTGCGATTGCAGATGTAACCGTTAGCATTGGAAGCGATGCCGATGGTGACGTTTTCTACCGCGCATCAAACAAGCTTGCTAGGTTGGCCAAGGGCTCAGCCGCTCAGGTGTTGACAATGAACAGCGGCGCGACCGCGCCAGAGTGGGCGACGGCGGCGGGTGGTGGTGACACTACGGAGCTGCACGTTCAAACAGATGCAAGCTCTGGCTCTGGATCGGAGGCGACCGTCGATGCAGACGCGGGCGTAGTAATGTGCGTGACAGCCTCGGGCGCTCGCTATGTGCAACTCCCGGCGGTCGCGACGGACAGGAGGCTGTTTGTGAAAGATAAAAGTGGAAATGCCGCGACCAACAATATTTCCATTTTGACAAACGGCTCAGAAGAGATCGACGGAAGCTCTGCTAACCTCGTTATCTCTACTAACTACGCGTCCGTCCAGTTAGTGTCTGACGGTACCAAGTGGTACATAATTTGACGTACCGGCACGGATATATTCTGCCTGTAATGGGCGAGGCGTACACAAACACAAACTCGATTGCGTCAACTACGCCCGGCCTGATTGCTTACGCGGCTTTACCTACCTATCTTTCCGCCCGGTGCGAGCTGGGGTTTAGGGGCAGCGTTACCAAGAACAACAGCAATGCAGACAATTACGAATTCAATATATGCGATGACAGCGGGGCGCACTTTTCGTCTGAAGTAAAAGTGACCGTAACATCAACTGCCTCGTATGCTTCCCCGCCAACAGGCGAGGGGACGGTAGCTTGCAACAGCGATCTTGTTTCACATTGTGCCACTGACAAATTTGGGGTCGAGTTTAGGCACAGCAATGCCGGTGGATCCTATGGTCATTATTGCTGGTCACCTGTTGTCGAGGTTCGCATCCGATGACTTACCGAATGTTCGAAGCGATCCCCGTGTACAACTACAGCAACACTGCAGCAAGCAATAAGAACCTAGGTGGTGATACACAGGTCACAGCGCCTTATACAATGGCCTGGATCCCGTTACCTCCAGACCTTACAACCGCAGACCGCATCAAATTCCGGGGCGGGTTTAACACGTCTGGCAATGATTGGGATCTTAAGATCTGGCTTGCGCCTCAAGCGGGCTATGGCTCCGCGCACCAGACTGCAACCTTTCAGGTTCCAACGGCAGACAATGCAAGTTACCCAGTTGTTGAAGGCGAGATCACGCCACACGCGGATCTGATTACTGCGCTGGGAAATGATGAAGCGGTTCAGCTTTATGTTGGCGGAGCCCAGACAGCGAGCGCGGCAAGCGGCTACAGTGTACATGGCTTTGTCATGTGGGTGGAGCGGGGCTGATGACTTATTCTTTTGGCGATACCGTGCAAGTTATTTGCTTTGATTCCTCTTGGGGATCTGGGCTCAACCAAACATCGATCGGCAATTATTGCCGGCTGATCCCGATGCCCCTGCCTAATGACATTAAAACGGGTGATAAGGTTTGCTTTGGGTATACAGCTTATGGAGCAAGCGCCGGATCTGTTTTGAAAGCTGAGATCGTCAAGGCGAACATTTCAGGCACAGGCATAAGCTCAACAGAGCACACCACCTTGACAACGGCGATCACGGGCACGGGGAATGTTACGCTAGGCACAAGCACAGCGCGAAAAAATGACGTGATCGAGATGACGATCACGGCTGAACTTGTGACGCATGTACAAGGCGGCAACTGTGCATTGATAACATGGTACATTCACAGCGGCAGCGGCTGGAACTACGTTACTAGCCCAGTCGTATACCTGCGGAGAACATAAAAATGGCAACCGTGAATTGTGGCAAAGTGTGGGATGGGGCCTTAGCAACTGATGATCTTATTTTAAACGGATCAGCGGTGGCCCCTGTGGCATTTGATGAAGATGACGCGGGCAACGATCTGCAAGACGCGATCAACGCAACCAGCGTTTCGGCTGCAATGGTCGGCGGCGATCTGGTGCTCAGCTTTGATGGGCAGATCGAGATCGTTGGGTGTGTCCCCTGGGCCACGATGGCAGATCGCCAACCCGCGATCCCCGGCATGATCCCAGGCCAATACGAATGAAGATCACCGCGCATTTTTCCTTGAAAGAGTTCCGGTGCAAAGACGGCACCGACGTGCCCGAAGAGCTGCTAGGAAACCTTCGGCTTTTGTGCATGTGCCTAGAGCGGATCCGCAAAGAATACGGCAAACCGATCAAGGTGATCAGCGGCTACCGCACTCTTGAGTACAACAGAAAGATCGAATCAAAGGACACGTCAAAGCATGTGGAAGCCTTAGCCGCTGACATTGTGATCGAAGGTGTGTTGCCTTCGCAGCTCGCAATAAAGATCCAAGAGCTCGAGTCTGTGGGTGAGTTGCCCAGCGGCTGCGGCCTTGGGGTCTATGTTGGGCGCTTCATTCATTTCGATCCACGCCCCGATCGGGCGCGCTGGTCAGGCTGAACAGTGGACGCCGATCAGGCAATACAAGCAGCCGCAACCGCTGCGAGCGTGCTCGCTCTTTTGGTGCCTTCGCTGATGCGCATGAGCGCAAAATTTCAAGCGTTGCAAAGCGGGTTGGTGGGCCTTGAAAAGCACCTTGTCACCATTGAAAAAGACCTTGAAGAATTGAAGGCTGGACTATCAGAAGCACGCAGCGCACGCGCGAGCCTGTGGGGCGAGCTGAATCTTATTAGGGAACGCACAGCGAAACTTGAAGCGAGGAGCGGTTAAGATGCCAAACGAAGTGACGATCACAAAGACACGCACCAAAGAGATCAACCCGGACATGAGCCAAACGATCAAGGTGGTCACAGAAACAACGGGCCAAGCACCAGCCGTGGCCCCAAAGCCCTTGGCTGATTCCGCGATCAATGTTCAAGCTTATTTGCTGCTTGCTGTTCTGTGCGCGGTTTGCGCGTGGGGTGCGGTGGAAGTTGTCAAAGAATTCATCAAAGCCCGAATGAAGGTTAAAGGGGCTTCTAAGCCTTGGTACTACCTTGTTCTTGTGCGCGGCTTGGCTGTCGCGCTTGGCGGCCTTTCTGGTTGGTTCTTGGCTGGTAGCTTCGGAGCTGGTGCGCCTGTGGCTGTTATGGTTGGCTGCGCGGGCGGGGCGCTTTCGTCTGTTATTGTCAAGCTATTAAAGGCGCGGCTTGCTAAGGCAACCGCAGAAGCTAAGCCGGAAAAATGAAAACGCTTCGAAAGGTTCCGATCCTTGGCTGGTTGATCGGCGGGATCGCTGTGCTTCTTTGCTTGGTATGGTGGCTCTGGCGAAGGCTGGCGATTGCCCAAGCCCGGATCAGAGTTGACGCACAGATCAGAAAGGCGCGGGCTATCAGTGACAAAGCAGCGCGCACAATTTTGCGCGGACACCATGAGCGCGGGCGCGAGCTGGCGATCGAGTCAGAGAAGCGTAAGAAATTTTACGAGAAAAAACGGAATGAAATACAAGCCAGGGCGCAGAAATTGGATGGGCTATCTGAAGCAGTCAATGCGGCTTTTCGCGGTAGCCCTTAGCGTTGGGTTAATTTTCGGGGCCGCCGTTTGTAGCGGCTCGTCTGATGCAAAGGCTGAAGAATGCGATCAGGCTTACGAATTGATCGACGGTCAGCAATCACCCTGCCGGGGGATCGTTTGGCCCAAGCTGTGGACGGTCAAAGCTCTTCAGTGCGTAGAGGCTGATCTCCCAGAAGCCAAGCAAACGATCGAAGCTTCGGGAAGATTGATCCAGAGTTGTGGGAATTCCCTGATCGAACTTCAAGGGGCGCACCGCAAAGCCTTGGATGATTTAGAAGAGATCGCGCGCAACGCGGCGGGGCTCAACGCACAGAGCTGGTACGAACACCCCGCGTTGTGGTTCGGTTTAGGGATCGCAGGTGGGGCGGGGCTTGTCATCTTTGCGGGGACACTATAAGATCAGGCCCGGCCTGACTCCCTCCACCGACTAAGGCCACCCCTTCAGCCCTTGGCGCATCCCACGCCAGGGGCTTTTTTTATTGGCTCGCAGTCATGCGAATAGGAAAATAAAATAAAATAAATGTTCGATTGTGCTTGTGTTCTATCTGTAACGGGTGTAACTTAGGTACATGAGCACCCAAGGAAATATGATGGGCCGAACATACACAAGCCGAAACGCAAAGCAAAACACATTGACTATGATCTATAGGATCAACCCAGAGGATCGTAAAAGTGACTGGAATCTAACTATCACGTCCTTATCTGGTGAGGTTGTTTACTTCGATTATGCTGATACGTATGGAGATCTTTTCGGAACAAAAAAAGCCGCTTCTGAAATGGCAAAAAAGATTCTGGAGCGAGGCGTTTAATTGGGCACAAAAGGGAAAACACTTCTTGAGATTTACGAAGAGCGCGGATCGCTATTACCCCAACCGCCCGCACGGGCAAGGAAGCAAGTTATGGAAGCAACACAAGACATGCAGAGCGCGCTGAGAGCCGGACTGTACGAAGGCGATAACGGTCGGCTCCTTTGTGACAACTGCTGCGGAATGTCAGCGCGAGAAACAGGATTCGACTTGAGCGGTCTTCCGGTGAAACGGATAAAGATCCCCTCCGCCGCGATCTGGTTGCGCGAGTTTGGGGAGCCCCCAAAGTGCGAATCGTGCAAGCGCGACTGGGAGCAAATAAACGGAAAGACGCTGCCTGTTTTCAAATGGATCAAACCATGACAGCACAGACAATCCCAACCGTTGCCAAAAAGATCGGCGTTAATCGTCAAACCCTTTGGCGCTGGGTCAAGGCTGGGCAGGTTCAATCCTTCCGATTCACCCCAACATCAAACCTGATGATCCCAGCCGATGAAGTTGAACGGCTATTGCGCGAGGCTGGGAAGTTGCGCGCAGAAGAAACCGAGACTATAACTAACCCCTGATTCGTTCAGGGCGGGGCGTTGTTCGCGCACGGGCGCGCCCCGCTTTTACAGTGTGAGGAAGCAAAAAAATGGGAAGACCGATCTATGAAGACTTCGGATCAGTTGAAGACGTGCCCGCACGCTTTGACCTAGTAGAAATAAAACTCGATGGCATGTACTGCGAATGTCTGATCGATGCGAAAGGCCGCGTGAAGCTACGCAACCGATGGGGCGCAACCTTTGAAGAGCGACAGATCAAACGATGGCCCAAGGAATTGGGGTGCGTTGTGATGGCGGGCGAATTCATCAAAGGCACCCAACGAAGCTTGACCGATCCCGATCGAATGCGCCTAGTGTGCTTTGACGTGATGATCGCAGGTAGCACAAGCCTTGAGGAAGACACCCTAGCCGAGCGGAGAGGGACCTTAGAGCGCGTCTTCGCTTGGATTGACAGCAGCGGGGCCGATTGTGACTGGCTCGCCTTACACACGCAAAGCCCGCGTGAGGATGCGCAGAACCTTTGGCGCTTCCGGGTTGAAAACGGCAACGATGAAGGGCTGGTTTTCAAGTCTTCACGCGGCTACTGGGGCCAAGACTGGGCACGGGTCAAGCGGCGAGTCACCCAGGACTATGTTTTGCTGAAGGTAGAGCCCCGAAAAAACAACCGAATCACGCTTGTGGGCGGTGTTTATAAGGGCGGCGAACTCAAAGAAGTAGCCTATGTTTTTTCGGGCGTGCCTGCGGACCTTGCGATCGGCGTGGGCGAAGTCTTCGAGGCTTCAGGCAATCAGCTATTTAAAAGCGGCGCGCTCAGGCACCCACGGTTCGAGCGAGTCAGACCAGACAAACCGGCGATTGAATGCCGGATCAACGGAGGCAAAGAACAATGAAATTTGACAGAACAAAATCACTAGGCGGCACAGACGTTGCCGCGATCTTAGGTGTTCATCCTTACAAATCCGCGCTTGACGTATGGATGGAAAAGGCGCGGGGCTTCGTCAAGGAAGTTGACAACCCGGCTGTGGAATGGGGCTTGCGACACGAGGCCACGGTGCGCCAAAAGTACCTTGAGCAGACGGGCCACGGTATCGCCACCCCGCTCCACAGCGGGTGCGACATTGTGATCCCACAACCGAAATACCACCCCGATCACAGTTGGGCACACGGAACGCCTGATGGGATATGCACCGCGAACGGGGAAACGTGGGGCCTTGAGATTAAGACCGCAAATTGGCGGATGCACGATCGGTGGGATGTTGCCGAAGGGATCATAATGCCGAAAGAGTATTACGTTCAATGTGCGTGGTATATGTGGATCTTCAACGTGGATCGCTGGGATGTTGCCGCGCTGGTTGGGATCGCAGGTTATAGCCAATTTACCCTTGAGCGCGATCCAGAGCTTGAGGCTGAGATCGTGCAGCGCGCCCAAGCGTTTTGGCTTGAGCATGTGGTAGCAGACATGGAGCCCCCACCCGAAGCAAGCGCGGCTTATGGGCAAGCTATAAACACGCTCTACCCTGATGACGACGGCGAAACCATCGAAGCCGATGACGAGCAAGCCGATCTGATTGAAGAGGTTGCAGAGATCCGCGCACAGCTCAAGCCATTGAACGCCCGGCTTGATGAGATCAAGAACATTTTCAAAGGCACCATGAAAGAGGCCGCGCGGCTTGAGACAGAAGGATCGGGCTACATCACTTTCAAGACTGGCAAGGCCAAGAAGATCGTTGACTGGGCAGGGATAGCCGCCGAAGTTGAGCCAGATCGGGAGCGCCTCGAATTTCTAGCAATGAAACACACGCAAACCAAAGAGGGTGCGCGCGTCCTGCGCATGTATCCAAGGAGTAGAAAGCAATGAAGCTGAACATATACCAGAAAATTAACCGGGTGATGGCCCGCGTTGGCGTGGTCGAATATGAAGACAAGCGCGTGAACAATCAGTATAGCTACCTTTCGCATGATGCCGTTGTGGGCTCAGTGCGTCGGCAGATGGTGATTGAAGGGATCGTTATGCGGCTCGCTGTTGCGGATATGGTCCAGAATGGAAACCGTACCGAGCTGAAAGCGGCCTTTCACTTTGTCAACATTGACGATCCGCAGGACTTTGTGGAGGTTCAGAGCATTGGCTTTGGCATTGATGGCAGCGACAAAGGGCCGGGCAAGGCTATTTCATACGCGAAGAAATACGCGCTTTTGACCTGCTTCTTGCTCGAAGCCGGGGATCATGCAGACGTTGAACGCTTCAACATTGCCCACCTTCCCGAAGGTCAGATCACAGAAGAGCCCGAAGCAGAAGCGGCAAAGCCCGCACCCAGGGCGAAACCAAAGAAGGCGGCCCCGGACATCAACACGGTGAAGCGTGCATTTATGGACGCCACAGCAACCGCCGACGATGCGCGGGAATTATTTGCCCACGCTTGCAAGCAGCTAGAGATCGACCGGGACAACCTGAGCGATCACAATGTCTTGACGCTTAAAGCGTGGTTGGATAACAGCTTCGCGAAGCCAGAAAGCACAGCGGATCAGCTTAAATCGGAGTTGCTAAAACAAAATCTTCCAGCCTATAAGAGGCGGGGCTGAATTGCGCGGGGCTGGTTGCTTCCTCGCCCTGCGCTTAGGGGTGCCCCGGTTCGGTGTTATCGCCGGGCCGGGGCCTTTTAAAGGAGTTTATGAGAATGAAAAGATCGGACGTTTATACAACCGGACAGCTCGCAAAGATCGCGGGCATCGAGCGGCGCACGGTATGGACTGCGCTAAAGAAAGGACAGCTTGAGGGGATCCAGTTTGACGATCGCGGCTGGCATTACATCGCGAAAGAAGAAGCCGATCGGTGGCTGGCATGGCGCGAGGCTCGCAGGCGTGCAGGCGATCACCGCCTAACGGCCTTGAGGCGGGCGGCATGATATCGGCAATTCTACTTTTGATGATGGGCTGCACGCCTGCGGATATCTGCGAAGAGCTGCGCGAGATCCGCAGATACAAGGAGCAACGGCAGCCGACTTGCGAGCTGGTGGTTGAGGCCGCGCTTGAGTTCAAGATCGATCCAGCCTTGCTCGTTGCGGTGGCCTGGCACGAGTCCAGAATGAACAACTCCGCTGTGAGCCGAGCCGGTGCGCGCGGAGCTTTGCAGATCTTGCCGCGCTGGTGGTGTGGATCCCAGCGGTGCGATCTGATCTACAACGGCGCGCGAGCTTTCCACAGATGGCGAAAGAGGGCCAAAGGAAACACCTTGCAAGCCTTGGCAATGTACAACGGCGGCAACAAGCCAGGCGCGCGATCCAGGCGTTACGCTGTAGCAGTGATGAAGACATACAGACTTTTGAAACGCAGGCTAAAAAGGGCCTGCAACATTCCGGGCTGTTAGCCCACAACCAACGAGGAAGTAAATGCGAATCGAGATCATCAGATTCCACCCATATAACAACGATGAGAGCCCGCACTTGCGCGGCTTCTGTAACTTTGCGGTCCATTACGGTGAAAACAGCGTAGAGGTCCCAGATTGCCGATATTATGAGAAGGCCGATCAAGCATGGATCAAGCTGCCCACGCAGAAATACATCAAGAAAGACACAGGCGAAGAGGGGCACAGGCGGATCGTTATCTTCGACCGGGAAACATTCGACGCTATCCAGACCCAAGGCGTTGAAGAGATCCGAAAGAAGCTGAACCCACAAGCCCAGGCCCCACGGGCTAAGGTGGTATATTCAGCGGACGACGAGATCCCGTTTTAGGGGGTGGGTTATGTGGCTACATATACCACCAGAGTTCTCAGTCTCTGCACAGGGATCGGAGGGCTCGATCTCGCAGTCCAAACAGCAACCCGATCCCATACTGTTTGTTACGTTGAGCGGGAAAGCTTCGCCGCGTCCCTACTCGTGGAAAGGATGGGGCGCGCGGAGCTGGATCAAGCTCCTATCTGGGACGATCTTACAACCTTTGACGGCAAACCGTGGCGCGGAGCTGTGGATCTCATCGTTGCAGGATTCCCCTGCCAGCCCGTCAGCCATGCCGGGAAACGGGGGGGGGCAAACGATGAGCGGTGGATCTGGGGTGACATTGTGCGAATCATTCGCGAGGTACGACCCCGGATCGTCTTCTTGGAGAACGTCTCAGGAATCCTTTCTATGGGACTCGGTGGAGTTCTTGGAGACTTGGCCGGGCTCGGGTTCGATGCTGAGTGGCTTGTGCTTCGAGCGTCGGATGTGGGTGCCCCGCACCAGCGCAAGCGGTGGTTCTGCCTGGGCTACCCCGACAAGCAGAGACTGGAAGGACGGAGCATGTGCGGAAGCAGACGTGCCGATCAACGGTTTACTCGGGAGACAGGTAGTGACGGGCTTTTCCCACCAAAACCAGACGACCGATCAGGATGGCGAGAGTTCCTCAAGCAATACCCGAAAGCTGAACCCGCTGTTTGTCGAGATGCTGATGGGGTATCCGATAGGGTGGACAGGCTTCGAGGGCTTGGGAATGCCGTGGTCCCTCTACAGGCAGCGGCTGCGCTCGGCGTACTTGCAGATCGTGCGGGGGTGAGCTTATGAGCTGGGCAAAGATCCCCATTGCATGGGCTAAGGATCCCCGCTTCTCTGATGAGTTGCGGGTGTTCTTGGCAATCTGCGACCAGACCAGAGCAAAAGGATCGGCTCTATTTCGCACGGAAATGGTCCCAGTTTTGACGGAACTACCACAAGACAGGGTAGAGGCCACAATCAAAGCTTTGATTGAATTTGGGGCCATTTCTGTCAAGAAAGATAGGGTAACAGTTCACGCCTCGCGCGCGCGCGTAGATCTAACACATGTTAGTAATAGATCTAGCTTACATGATAGTAATAGATCTA
>Ga0315338_1003209_pt1 | contig 14629 bp, 9 predicted proteins | sample ASW8metaG_FD_204518 | JGI IMG/M metagenome (GOLD analysis project Ga0315338, IMG submission 204518) | Ammonia-oxidizing marine archaeal communities from Monterey Bay, California, United States - ASW #8 | ecosystem: Environmental > Aquatic > Marine > Coastal | place: USA: California | collected... | reverse complement strand
TTTTTGAATACGTTTCATTTTAATTTGATAATCATGCTCATCAATTCCTGGTCTAAAACGAACTTCTTTAGTAATAGAAATTTTTTGTTTTTTTTTTTGTTGATTTTGTTTTTTTTGTTGTTGATATTTATATTTTCCTAAATCTAATATCTTGCAAATCGGAGGTTTAGCATTTGGTGATATCTCAACTAAATCAAGCCCCATGTCTTTTGCTTTTTTTATACCATCATCAACTGAAAAAACACCTAGCATTTCTCCTTGGTGATCAATTAACTTTATTTTACCCGCTCTTATATAATGATTAACTCGAGGACCACGTGGTTTGTAAAATTTCTTACGTTGTATTTGTATTATTCTATTTCTCCTTTTTTTTAATTTTTAATAATTAAATTATCTATTAAATTATAATTTTTTCAAATTTTTTTTTTTATATGTTGAATTGCTTTATCTATTTCTAAAAATTTTTGATTTTCAATAGATAATTCTCTAATTGTAACAGAATTTTCTTTTTCCTCTTTTTCGCCAAGAATAAATATTACAGGTACTTTTTTATGACTATGTTCTCTTATCTTATAATTAATCTTTTCATTCCTTAAATCAAATTCAAACTTCAAATCTTCTTTTTTTAATTTCTCACAAACTTTTTTACCATAATCATTAAATTTTTCTGTTATAGTACAAACTGCAATTTGGGTAGGTGCTAACCAAAATGGAAATTTCCCGTTATAATGCTCGATTAATATACCTAAAAATCTCTCAAGAGATCCGAATAGTGCCCTATGAATTAACACGGGTTTTATTTTATTACCTTTTTCATTAATATAATTTGCGTTTAATCTTTCCGGCAAATTAAAATCTACTTGAACTGTTCCACATTGCCATTCTCTGTTTATTGCATCTCTTAAAACAAATTCAATTTTTGGGCCATAAAAAGCACCTTCTCCTTTATTAATTGTATATTCTACACCTGCTTTTTTTACAGCTTTCAATAAAGCTTTTTCTGATTTATCCCATATCTTATTTTCACCAACTCTTTTTTTTGGTCTATCAGCATAATTAATTTTTATATTTGTAAATCCAAAATCTTTATATATTTTTAAAATTAAATTTGTCACTTCAATACATTCATGAGTTATTTGATCTTCTGTACAAAATATATGTGCATCGTCTTGAGTGAAAGATCTAACTCTCATCATTCCATGTACTGCACCAGAAGGTTCGTATCTATGAACTTTTCCAAATTCTGAAATCTTAATTGGTAAATCTCTATAACTTTTTATACCTTGGTTAAAAACTTGTATACAACCTGGGCAATTCATTGGTTTAAGTGCAAAAATTCTTTTGTCTTCAGTATTAATTGTAAACATGTTTTCCTTAAATTTTTCCCAATGACCTGATTTTTCCCATAAGGATCTGTCTAACATATCTGGCGTGTTTATTTCTTCATATCCTGCTTCTGTTTGTTTTTCTCTCAAATAATTTTGCAGCCTCATAAAAACATCCCAGCCTTTATTATGCCAAAAAATAGATCCGGGACTTTCTTCTTGAAAATGGAATAAGTCCATCTCACGGCCTAATTTTCTATGATCTCTTTTTTCAGCTTCTTCTAAAATATTAAGATAATTATCCAAATCTTTTTTTGTTAACCAGGCTGTTCCATAAATCCTTTGTAACATTTCATTATTAGAGTCTCCTCTCCAATAGGCACCCGCTAATTTAATAAGTTTAAAGAATTTTCCTATTTTTCCCGTTGATGGGGAATGAGGGCCCTTACAAAGATCGAGAAATTTACCTTGTTTATAAATTGAAATTTCTTCCTTATTTGAAATATCTTTTATAATTTCAGTTTTATATATTTCACCTTGATCTTTAAAATAATTAATTGCTTTTTTTCTATCCCAAACTTCTCTTTTAAATGGTTCATTTTTATTAATTATTTCTAACATTTTTTTTTCTATTTTTATTAAATCATTAGAAGAAAAGGGTTCTTTTTTTGAAAAATCGTAATAAAATCCATTTTCTATAGGTGGACCAATTGTAACTTGTACATCAGAAAATAAAGTCTTTACAGCTTCAGCCATAACATGTGCCGCATCATGTCTAAGTATTTCAATTCCTGAATCGCTATCCTTAGTAATAATTTCCGCATCACAATCTTTATTTATTTCATAATAAAGATCTTTTAATTCCCCATTAATTGAAATTGCAATTGCTGATTTTGATAAACTTGAACTTATACTTTTTGCAAGTTCGCCACCATTTATTGAACTAGAAAAACTTTTTTTTGAACCATCAGGAAGTTTTATTGAAACCATAATAATTAAATTATAACAAATTAAAAATCGTATCTAAAGTCATTACGTAAACAATGTAAAACTTCATTTACTTCAAGATTTCTTAAATCTTTTTTTTGTATAATCCTTACCAATTTTTTTTTATTTATTGATCTTGGAGCGCATCTGCTAGGATTAGAATCATCTGAAAATAAAACTAATGAATGACAACCGCTCATTGAAAATGCGTGCATAGGGCCAGTGTCATTCCCAATAGCTAATTGTGCCTCTCGAGCTAAACAACAAAGATCTTGAATTGTTGTTTTATTAACTAAATTTACACATCCGGTTACATTCATTGAAATAAAATTTGCTATTTCCAAATCCTGAGAATTACCTAATATTACTGGTGTTATTTTTCTTCGGAGAAATTTTTTTGCTAATTCTACATAATTTTTTTCTGGCCATCTTTTTTTTGCTCTATGTGGTGATGCGCCTGGAGAAAATAGCACATAAGGTTTATTAATTCTATAATTGCTAATATTTTTAACCCATGATAAATCACTCAATTTTATATTCTTAATTCCTATTCCTGCTAATTGGATTTTATGCCTTTCTATTGTATGAATTTTATTTCTATCAGGATTATTGTCTGGATGTGTACATCCAAAAGCAGTTCCTGACCATTCTACATAATTTTTCATTTTAAAAAAGTTATAATAAAAAGAACTTCTTTGAGATGTTTGCAGATCATAAATTCTAAAAAAATTTTTTTTTCTTAAAAAATTAGCTAATTTAAATATTTTTTTTATATTCCAAATAGGTGGCCTGTCATCTACAATTATTTCATTAAAATAATTACTTTCTTTTGCAAATTCTTTAAAAGTATTAGTAGTTAATAAAGCTATGTGATCATTTGAATGGTAATTTCTTATAGCTTTAAAAGGTCCAAAAGATAAAATAAAATCACCAAGCGCTCCATGTTTAATGATTAAAAGATTTTTTTTTTTTGAAACCATTCTTTATATTTTAATTGATTAAAGAATTGTATAATTTAAAATTTAAATCACACATTTTATCAATATTATATTTTTCATTAACCAGCACATTTGCTCTCTTAATAATCATATCTTTTGCGTTTTTAGATAAAGAAAGTAAATGTTTTAATTTATCCGCTAAATCATGCTCATTGCTAGGTTTAAAAAGCAATCCATTATAATTATTTTTAATTAGCTCTAATGATCCACCATGCGCACTAGCAATTACTGGTATTTTCATTGATTGAGATTCAATAATTATTCTACCAAACCCTTCTGGTTTATCTGCTGGAGATACTACAATATCAGATATTTTATATGCTGCCGGCATATCTGAACACTGGCCGACAAACTTTACATATTCAGAAAGGCTATTATTTTCAATAATTGAATTTATTTCACTTACATAATTAGAATTTTTTTTTGGCAAACCAGCGATTAAACAAATAAATTTAATTTCTGATTCTTTTTTTAATAGTGAAATTGCTTTTAAAAGAGTTTTATGGCCTTTAAATGGAGCTATTCTTGATGGAAATAATATAACTGGTATTCCGTCAGGTAATTCCCATTGGTTTGAAAGAAAAAAAAGTCTTTTAGAATTAACGTTTTTTGGATTGAATCTTTCTAAGTCTACTCCTCTAGGAATAACAACAATTTTTTCCATTTTTTTTTTTGAAAACTTATAATTTTTAAGTAAATAATTTTTAATATAATTTGAGATTGCAATAATCTTTACCGATTTAAGCATAATTGAATTATAAATTTTTTTAAAAATATTTTGATTGTTATATGCTCCATGGACAGTAGAAATAAGTTTTATACCTCTAAACATTGAGCATGCATAATAAGTACTCCATGCAGGCGCCCTACTTCTAACATGTACGATTTTTATTTTATGTTTTTTTATAATCCAAGCTATTGTAAAAATATTAAAAAAAATTATTAATAGATTTTTAGAGTTTAATGGTAGCTTAATATGATTTATATTTCGTAAATTTAATTTTTTTACTAATGAGCCACCAGATGAAGCAACAATTACATCCCAACCTTTCTTTTTCATATAACTTGAAATTTCAACTGTTCCTGCTTCTGCGCCACCCATCTCCATAGCTGGTATAACTTGCAGTATTTTTTTCTTATTTTCAATTTTAATCATATTTCTTAATTTTAATCTTTCTTAAAAAAAAGATATTCTATTGATTTATAATATATTGTATGGGATTAATGATTATAAATGCAAATAATAATTCCAATGGCAGGAGAGAGCCATCGTTTTAAAAAAGCTGGCTTTAAAATCCCAAAATTTTTATTAAAAATAAATAACAAATTTGTTATTGAACATATTATAGATTTATTTCCAAGAGAAAAAAATTTTTTATTTATTTGCAATAAAAAACATTTATCTAATAAAAAAATACAATTAGCTTCTATACTAAAAAAAAAATGTCCTAGAGGAAAAATAATTGGTATTAATTCTCATAAATTTGGCCCTGTATTTAGTGTTTCAAAAATAATTAATCATATCAATAACAAAGAACCGGTAATAATAAATTATTGTGATTTTAACTGTTATTGGAATTACAATAATTTTAAAAAAGTTGTAAGAAAAAAAAAATATGATGGATGTGTGGTTGTTTATAAAGATTTTCATCCGAGTACAATCTACAATCATTATTATGCCTATGTAAAAGAAAGAAAGAAGAAAGTTGTTGATATACAAGAAAAGAAACCTTTTACAAAAAATCCAGTAAAAGAATATACATCAAATGGTACTTACTACTTCAAAAATAAAGAAATTCTTAATGAATACCTTCGCAAAATATTAAAAAGGAAATTAAGTATTAATGGTGAGCAATATATAAGTATGATTTATAAGCCTATGATCGAAGATGAAAAAAAAGTTGGTTTATATAAAATTAATTTTGTCAGTCAATGGGGAACACCTGAAGATTTTAATGAATACAAAAATTGGTCAGAAAAGTTTGAAAATATTTTAAAATTAAAAAAAACAAAAAAATTAAGAGGCTTGTTATTAATACCTGCAGCTGGAAAAGGCAAAAGATTCATATCTGAAGGTTATAAATTACACAAACCTTTAATAGAAATTTCAGGAAAACCAATGTTAATACAAAGTATTCTAACTCATCCAAATCATAAATTTTCTAAAGTAATAATATCAAAAAAGAATAATTCTTATTTAAAACTTAAAAAAAAAATAAAAAAATTTTTGCCTAAAACAGACATAAGTACTATAAATAAATTGACAAAAGGACAGGCTATAACGTGTCTTGAAGGATTGAAAAATGAAAACGATGAAATGACCGTAACTATTGGCTCTTGTGACGCAGGTATAATTTTCAATTATAATAAATTTTCTAAACTTTTTAACGATACTAAAACTGACATAATTGTATGGTCAGTTAAAAACCATCCTGAATCTGTACGAAAACCTAATCAATTTAGTTGGATTAAAACAAAAAAAAATAAAATTGATTATATTTCTGTAAAAAAACCATTAAAAAATTCTTATTTAGACCCAATAGTTTTGGGAACTTTTACTTTTAAAAAAATAAAATATTTAAAATCTTCAATTGAGAGAATGATAAAAAGAAAATCTTTAATCAATAATGAGTACTATATAGACACATGCATAAATGACGCTTTAAGGCTTGGATATAACTGTAAAATTTTTTTTATTGATTCTTATTTACCATGGGGAACACCTACAGATTTAAAAACTTTCATCTATTGGCAAAAATATTTTGATTTATGGAATAACCATCCATATAGAAAAAAAATTAGAGTATTGTAGTAGATGTATCAAATTTTTTTTTTCTTATTTTAGACTTCTTTTTTCTATAATTAAAATTTCTGTAAAACTCTAAAGGGTTTATAACATTGCCTGACTCATATCTTATCATTTGTAATAAAGGAGTTACATCAATATTAAAAACATTTTTTAAATGATTTAAAGAAAATATAGCATCGTTTTTTTTTTGAAGTTTCTCTAAAATTTTATAATTTATTAAAAGTGATTTTGCACAGGCTCTTTGAATTTCTATTGCACTCATTATTAAACTTTCAATAGGATCAGTTATATTATGAGATTGATCAATCATATAAGAAATGGAATTTAATTTTTTATTTTTCTTTGCGTTTGTTAATTCATTAAAAATTAAAAAAAGTGCAAAGGGATTGATTGACCCGCTATCAAGATCATCGTCGCCGTATTTACTATCATTAAAATGAAAGCCTCCTAATTTTTTCATATCTACTAATCTTGATACAATCATTTCAATATTTGTATTTGGTAAATGATGTCCTAAATCAATTAAACAAAAAGCTTTTTTTCCAAGTAATTTTGCACAATAATAACTTGAGCCCCAATCATTAATTACTGTTGAATAAAATGCAGGTTCAAAAGGTTTGTGTTCAATAAAAATTTTCCAACTTGATGGGAGTTTTGAATATATTTTTTTCATCGAATTAATGTATCTATCTAATGATTTTGAAAAATCTTGCTGTCCTGGATAATTGGTTCCATCCGGGATCCAGACAGTAAGTGCTTTTGATCCAATTTTTTCTCCTTTTTTTATACAATCTACATTTAATTCTATTGCTTTATCTCTAATGCTCTTATCTGTGTGAGTTAAACTACCAAATTTAAATGAGTGTTTATAATCTTTAAAATCTTCAAAAGTATTCGAATTTACTGCATCAAATTTTAATCCATAAGATTTTGTAAACTCTTTTAATTCCTTAAAATCTTCAACGTTATCCCAAGGAAAATGTAATGATATTGAATTTGTAATTCCTATTAAATCATTAATAACAGCACAATCTTCAATTTTTTCAAAAATATTATTTGGTTCTCCTACTATTGGAAATTTTCCAAATCTAGTACCTCCTGTTTTAAGGCCCCATGATGGTAATGCTATACTGAAATTCTTTAATTCTTTCTTTATGTTATTTATATTAATACCCAAACTTTTAGTTTTCTTTAAAAAAAATTCATAATCTTTTTTTAAAGTATTAATATTTTTTTTATTATGGCTTTCTATTTGTTCTTTACTTATTGCTTTAAACATCATCTCCCCATCCCAATACAGACATAAATGAATTATATTTACTTGTAGTGTCTAAACGTGATAATTGTATGACAACGTTTTCATCGCTTTTAACTATTATTGAATAAGGTTTTTCTCTTGGTAAATATCCATAATTAGGAATATTAATTTTATCTAATCTTAAATGTAAACTTCTTTCAGCGCCTATAGATTTAGTAAAACCTTTGATAGGTTTGTCACTTTCAAAATAAAAATTTATTTCTAATTTTATTTTAACTAAATTTGGATTAATAATACAAAGAGATTCGTGCCCATAAACTTTTGATTTAGATGAAGAAGGATATATTGCGCCTTTTGGCGGTAAATAAGCATCTGGAAATATCCATATTTTTTTTCCAATTTTTTTTGTCATTCTTAATTCTTAACTCTATTTAGCCAATTCTCATAATATAAATCGATATTTGATATGTGGAATTTTTTTATCTTATTTAAAGTAAAAGTTTTTTTTTTATTAGAATTAAAAAATTGACTAGCTCCTATAGCAGGACCATATTTTTCAGAATTAATATAAATATTTTGTTTTTTTCTAAGAGCAGATAATATTTGAAGGATTACTTTATTTTTAATCAAAGTTCCATCAATAACAATATTGTTTTTACTAAATATAAGATCTAGACAATAATTTATCATAAATGAAATATACAAGCATATATGCAAGTGTTTATTCTTTTTTGATAATTTTGAAAAATTCTTAATTATACCTTTTTTTCCACTAAAAGGTCCGGCCATTGCAAAACTTGGTAAAATTAAATTACTATAAATATTTGAAAAAGAATTTTTATTTAATGTCATATTAAAATTTCTACTAACTTTAAATTTTTTGCATAAAATTTCAAATTCTCTACCGCCCATAAATCTAATTGTAGGTAATATTTTTCCGTATATATCTATATTGCCCAACATATCTTTATTTGGTTTTAAAGAATTCTTTTTCGCAGAATTATTAATAATAACAAACCATGTGCCAGTAGAAATAAGAGTAAATTTATTAAAAAATAATTTTTTGTATAAAATATATGAAGCATTTGTATCATGCATTCCATTTAAAATTCTAGTTTTAGGACTAAAAAAAGAATTTTTTAAATCTTTTCCAGCTTTATTAAACTTTGGAAATTTTTTTTCTATTTGCATCTTTTTTAATAATGACGAATAAGTATTTTTTTTAAAATTCCAAAGATGCGAATGACATCCAATATAAGAAATTTCTGAACTATATTTACCACATAATTTCCAGTTCCAGTATTGCGGATAATTTAAAATATATTTTGTGTTGTTTATAATTTTTTTTTTCCTTTTATACAAAAAAAAAATTTGTTTACCAAGATTTAAACCTCCATCCAATAAAGGAGTATAAGTTTCGTAAAATGATGGTAAAATTTTTTTATAACTTGAATTTAGATTTCCTAAATTACTTTCATAATCAATTACACCGTGAATCAATTCATCTTTATTTGAAATAAAGGCAATAGCAGAACCATGGCAGATTGGTATTAATTTTCCAATTCCATATTTTTTTAAAATTAAGTTAATTTTTTCATTTAGCCAAACCCAAATATTTTCAGTATCCAAAATAGATACATTTTTATTTATTTTTTTAGATTGAAAATTTTTAAAATAAGTTTTTATTATTTTACTATTTATGTTAAATAAAAAAATTTTTGTATTAGTTTTTCCTACATCTAAAACTATATTTACTATCCTTTTTTTATTCATATTTTTATAATAATAGTATTAATTATATTATTTTCTTTTTTAAAATGATAAACTTATCTATCATAATTCCTTCTTTTAATGAGTCAAAAAGTCTTCCAATGCTTGTAAAAAATTTTTCTAAAAAATTAAGACGTAAAGATATAGAATTAATTATCGTAAATAATGGATCAAATGATTCAACGCAATCAATATTAGTAAATTTAAAGAAAAATTATAATTTTCTTAAAATAATTAAATTAAAAAAAAATATAGGTTATGGAAATGGCATCCTCCAAGGTTTAAAAAAAGCTAGGGGAAATTATATAGCCTGGACACATGCTGATTTACAAACTGACCCTTACGATGTAATTTTAGGATTTGAAAAATATAAAAAAGAATTATCTACAAAAATTTTTATTAAAGGAAATAGATTAGGTAGGCCGCTTACAGATATTTTTTTTACAATTGCAATGTCTATTTTTGAAATGGTTTTATTAAAAAAAATTTTTTGGGATATTAATGCTCAACCTAATATAATTCACAAAAAATTTCTTAAAAAATTACATAATATACCACTGGATTTCTCATTTGATTTATTTTTTTATTATAATGCTAAAAAACAAAAACTAAAAATTTGTCGTTATCCTGTAAAATTTTATAAAAGAAAATTTGGATTATCAAATTGGAATACAAGCTTCAAAAATAAAATGAAATTAATAAAAAGAACTATAAACTATAGTTTTCAATTAAATAAGAATTGTAAGTAGTATTTTGTATTTAAAACCATTAATAATTTGTCATAGAAAAAATACAATTAAGCAATTGATGGATACACCAATAGAATTCGGCGTTGAAATAGATGTTAGAAGTTACAATAATAAAATTGTTTTAAATCATGATCCAATGAGGAACGGAGAAACTCTTAATAATTGGATAAAAAAATTTAATCATAAATTTTTAATAATTAATATTAAAGAAGAAGGTTTGGAAAAATATATAAGAAAAATTTTAAAAAAAAAAAAAATAAAAGAATTTTTCTTTCTTGACCAATCGTTTCCATTTCTTGTAAAAACCATAAATTCTAAGGAAAAAAGATGTGCTGTAAGATTTTCTGAATATGAAGATATAAAAACTGCTTATAACCTAAAAAATAAAATTAAATGGGTCTGGGTAGATTACTTTAATAAATTTCCATTAAATAAATTAATTTCTAATACTTTAAGAAAGAAGAAAATTAATATATGTGTTGTCTCTCCTGAATTAGTAAAAAAGAACTCTATACAAAGTATAAAAAAATTAAAAAATCTTATTCAAAAAAAAAAAATACATATAGACGCTGTATGTACAAAAAAACCTGAAATATGGGATAAATAAAAATTTTTTTAATTTAGGCCATCTTCTTTTCTAAATCTTTATTATTTTGAGAAGACACAGGGTGCTTCATTGTTTCCAACACTTCATTTGGCACTACTTGCCAAAAATTATTTTTTTCTATTTCCCAATTTGTAATTATTTTCTTTGCTAACATAGAGTTAGTAAATTTAATATGATGATTTATTAACTCTTTTAAAACATTTTCCCAATAAGGTTTTTCTAATTTGCAATAAACTACTGACTCACGATTGACATAATTAGAAAAAAAATTATTTGGATCATACACAAAAGCCATACCTCCTGTCATACCAGCAGCAAAATTTTCACCTACTTTTCCTAAAATCACAACCGTACCTCCAGTCATATATTCGCACCCATTATTGCTACACCCTTCAATAACAGCATTTGCTCCCGAATTTCTAACCGCAAATCTTTCACCTGCTTGGCCATTAGCAAATAATTCTCCACTAGTTGCTCCATATAAAACCGTGTTACCAATAATTATGTTCTCATGAGGAACAAATTTTGAGTTTTTACCAGGTTTAATTATTATTTTACCTCCACTTAGACCTTTGCCTACATAATCATTTGCGTCTCCATCAATAAAAAACTCGATTTGTTTTACAAGAAAAGCACCTAAAGATTGTCCAGCACTTCCGTTTAATTTAACTCGAATTCTTAAATTTTCATTTAGTTCTGATTTGTTGTTAGTAATATACGAGGATAATTTTGCTCCAACAGCCCTATTTGTATTTTTTATTAAATAATTTAAGTTTATTGTTTTTAATTTATTTTTTTTTCTTCTATCTAAAAAGTCACTAATAATTTTTTTATCTAAACTTTCTGGAACTTCATTTCTTTTTTTTACAGTACAGTATACTGGTTGTTTAGACTCTGCTTTAACTAAAAGAGAATTCAAATCAATAGTATTAACTGTTATATTTTCTTTACTAATTTGTCTAAGCAATTCTGTTCTTCCAATAATTTCATTTATAGATCTAAATCCTAATTTTGATAATATTTCTCTTGTCTCCCTAGCAATAAATGAAAAAAGATTTGTAACTTTTTCTGGAGTGCCTTCAAATTTTTTTCTTAACTCAGGTTTTTGTGTACATATACCAACTGGGCATACATCGCTATGACATTGTCTAACCAAAATACATCCCATTGCAACTAAGGAAGTTGTTCCAATACCATATTCTTCCGCTCCTAATATAGATGCAATAATAATATCTTTTCCGGTTTTTATACCTCCATCAGTTCGCAATCTAACTTTGTGACGTAAATTATTAGCAACTAAAATTTGGTGTACCTCAGATAACCCTAACTCCCATGGTGTTCCAGCATATTTAATACTTGTTTGAGGGCTTGCTCCAGTTCCTCCAGAATGTCCAGATATCAAAATTGTATCTGCTTTTGCTTTTGCAACACCTGCAGCTATAGTTCCTATTCCAGAGCGGGAAACTAATTTTACACAAACTCTAGCTTTAGGATTTATTTGTTTCAAATCATAAATAAGCTGTGCGAGATCTTCAATTGAATAAATATCGTGGTGTGGAGGAGGTGAAATTAATGTCACTCCTTTAGTTGAGTATCTTAATTTTGCTATTTCTTCTGACACTTTAAATCCTGGTAGCTGTCCTCCTTCTCCAGGCTTGGCTCCTTGGGCCATTTTAATTTCAATTTCTTGACAACTGTTTAAATATTTTGCTGTAACACCAAACCTACCTGACGCAATTTGTTTTACTCTAGAATTTTTACTATCCCCATTTGGTAGTTTTTTAATTCTTTCTTCATCCTCTCCACCTTCGCCACTACAAGAATATGCTCCCATTCTATTCATTGCAATTGCTAAAGTTTCATGAGCTTCTTTAGATAATGCACCATGTGACATGCTTCCACTGCCAAATCTTTTACAAATGCTTCCTTCAGATTCAACTTTGTTTAAAGAAACTTCATTTTTTGAATTTCTAAATGCAAATAAATCCCTAATATTAATTAATGGAAGATTATCTATTCCTTCACTATAAATTTTAAATTTTTTATAAGAATTGTTACTAACTGCCGTTTGTAAGGTATGTATTAAAGTTGGTTGATAATAATGATTTTCTCCATTTTTTCTAAACTTATAATATCCTCCAATAGGTAAAGATAAAAATTGTTCATTAAAAGCCTTGGAATGTAAATTTATAACTCTATTTTCTATTTCATGAAATCTTAATCCAGATATCCTTGATGGCATACCGGGAAATAAATCTGCTACTAAAGTTCTATTTAAACCAAGAGCTTCAAAATTGTATCCTGCTCTATAAGAGCTTAAAACAGAAATGCCCATTTTAGACATTGTTTTTAGAATTCCTTTGTTAATTGATGATTTATAATTTTCTAAAATATCTTTTGAACTTATACCTAAATAGTTATTTTTTTTATATCTATTCAATATTGTTCTTTCAGCTAAATATGGGTTTATGGTTGTAGCACCAATTCCAATCAGAACCGCAAAAGAATGAACATCTAAAACATCTGATGCTTGTACATTAATTGATGTAAAGCTTCTAAGCCCCTCATTAACTAAATGAGTATGTACTGCTCCAACTGCTAAAGGCATTGGAATCGCTATATTTTTCAAATTAACCTTACGATCAGTTAATAAAATATGTTCTACTCCGCTTCTTACTGAATCTTCTGCTTCCTGTTGAATTCTTTTTATAGATTTTTCTAAATTTTCATTTTTTTCATTAATAATAAAAGTGCAATCAATTTCTTTTGATTTATTTTTTAATTTATTTTTTAAATATTCATATTCTGATGTAAATAAAAAAGGGGAATCAAGTAATATAAAATTACATTGAGATTCACTTTCTTCTAAAATATTGCATAAATTTCCAAGTCTTGTGTTTAAAGACATAACATTAGTTTCTCTTAATGAATCCATAGGTGGATTAGTTACTTGACTAAAATTTTGTCTAAAAAATGGATATAAGCCACGATAATTTTTTGATAATAAAGTTATAGGTGTATCATCTCCCATTGAACCAACGGCTTCTTTTTTTTCTAATGACATTGGGTCTAAGATTAATTCTAAATCTTCAATATTCCATCCAGCTGCCATTTGTCTCTTCTTTAAATCATCTTCTTTAAAATAAAAAAGATCGTTTTGTTTAATATCGTTTTTTACAACAAACTTTTTAATTCTTTTTAACCACTTATGATATGGGTGACGGTTTACTAAATCGTTTTTAATATCATCTGGGCTAAAAAATTTACCTTCTTTTAAATTTACTCCTATTATTTGCCCTGGACCAAGATGTCCCTTTTGTCTAACATCAGCATCATCTATATGAACCATTCCAGTTTCTGAACCAACAAATAAAATATTATTTCTTGTAATTGTATATCTCATTGGTCTAAAACCATTTCTATCCATGCCAGCTATAACCCAGTCTTTTCCATAAGCCGCGATAGCTGCTGGTCCATCCCAAGGTTCTAAAACTGAATAACAGTATTCAAAAAAATCTTTAACTTTTGTACTTTGATTTTTATTTTTTGCCTCCGGGATAGTTAATGCTTTGATCATAGGCAAATCTTTTCCACAATTTAACAGAAGCTCATAAAAAGAATCTAAGGCGGCTGAATCAGACGCTCCATCTTGAATTATAGGAAAAATTTCTTTTATGTTATCTCCTAAATTCTCAGAAAACATTTTAGATTCATGAATTACTGACCAATTTATATTTCCTTGAATCGTATTTATTTCTCCATTATGGGCCAAAACCCTAAAAGGTTGTGCTAAAGACCAAGTTGGAAAGGTATTTGTTGAATATCTTTGATGAAAAATTGCAAAATTTGAAATAAATTCTTCATGGTTTAAATCCGGATAAAATTTGTCAATTTGCTCGGCAAGAAACATGCCTTTATATACAATAGATTTAGATGATAAAGAACATATATAGAAATCTTTTTTTGCATTAGGTGGTATTCTTTTTTCAATTTTTCTTCTTAAAATAAATAATTCTTTTTCATAATCTTCATCGTTTAAATTTTTAGTATTTTCAAAAAATATTTGCTCAATCTCAGGTCTGTTATCATTAGCTTTTTGACCTACTGCACTTAAATTAACTGGAAC
>Ga0315338_1003208_pt1 | contig 14632 bp, 11 predicted proteins | sample ASW8metaG_FD_204518 | JGI IMG/M metagenome (GOLD analysis project Ga0315338, IMG submission 204518) | Ammonia-oxidizing marine archaeal communities from Monterey Bay, California, United States - ASW #8 | ecosystem: Environmental > Aquatic > Marine > Coastal | place: USA: California | collected... | reverse complement strand
GTGCTCGTATCCGGCGCGGGCAGCGGCCTCGGCAAGGCGATCGCCGTGCTGTTCGCCCGTCTCGGCGCCACCCTGGTCATCTGCGGCCGCAACCCGGAAAAGATACACGCCGCCGTGCCGTTGTTCGAAAGCCTCGGCGCGAAGGTCAGCGTACACGCGATGACGATCCGCGATCCAGACGCCGTCGGGACGATGATGGACGACGTGTTCGACCAGCACGGCAGACTCGACGCGCTGATCAACAACGCGGGCGGCCAATTCCCACAAGCCGCCATCGATTATTCGGTCAAGGGATGGAACGCGGTCATCGACACCAATCTGAACGGCACCTGGCACATGATGCAGGCGGCCGCCCGGCATTGGCGCGACCAAAAGCAGGCCGGTTGCATCGTCAATATCGTCGCCGATGTCTGGCGCGGCATGCCGGGGATCGCGCACACCTGTGCCGCGCGCGCCGGCGTGATCTACCTTTCCAAGAGCGTTGCCGTCGAATGGGCGCCGCTCGACATCCGGGTCAACTGCGTCGCCCCCGGTTGCGTCGAAAGCACGGGCTTCAACAACTATCCGGAAGAGGGTGCGGCCACCTTCCCCGAATCCAACCCGTTCCGGCGCACCGGCGACGAGCAGGACGTGGCGGAGGCCTGCGTCTATCTTTCGGCAACATCCGGCAAGTTCGTCACCGGCGAGGTTTTAACCGTCGACGGCGGCCAGCAGCTCTGGGGCGACCCCTGGCCCGCCGGCCGGCCGGACTATTTCAAGATTTAGGCGGTCGCTCACCGACATCCGTCCGGCCGTACGGGTTTCTCTCACCGCTCATTGGCAGCGATGCAAAAACGGTCCTTTTCGCACCATCATCATGAGGCTCATTCTAGGTGTCCACCAAATCGGGGAAAGACCAAATAGCTGACATGGCGGCACCTCTTCTCCGTGAACTGAGCAGGGAGAATTGCAATGCTGCGGCTAACGTTCTGGAGAGCTGCTGGGTAAAGCCGGATTATATGGTGGCCCAACACGATAGTGTGTCCCTTTGTGCAGTTTCCATATATTGCTTTGAATTAGGCGTACCGAACTTTGTGTGTGCGATTGGGGATGGCTATGGGCAAGCGAATTTCGACACGCGTTACTGTCTTGATCGGCATTTTCGGTGCCGTTGCCGCAATTTTGCTCGCGGTCGCCGTACCGGTACTCATCGAAGATTTAATCCGAAAAAACGCGCTGTACGACGCCGAACACAACATTGAACAGATGAAGATACTTCGCCGCTACTACACTGAAAATGTAGTTTCTCCTATAAACGCTTCCGACAAAATTAAACCTCACTACGCCCACAGAAACAACGATGCTTTTGTTCCTCTGCCGGCCACGATGATCCACGATTTGAGTGACCTATATTCGAAGGACGGACGATCACTCGATATCTACAGCAAGTTCCCTTTTCCGAATCGCGGCAATAGGACGCTTGACCCCTTTCAAGAGGAAGCATGGGCGAGTCTTACACGTGATCCCAAATCATCGTTTTCACGGACCGAGACGCTGAACGGGCAAGAGGTTATTCGCGTTGCCGTCTCGGATGTCATGGAGGCGGAAACTTGCGTCGGTTGTCACAATTCGCATCCCGAAAGTCCGAAGACCGATTGGCGGCTAGGCGATGTTCGCGGGGTTTTGGAAATGCAACTCAACCTCAGCGAAAGTTTAGCGCTGGCTCAGAAGTTTGGACTTATCATCGCGGCGATCGTGGCTGCTGTCGCGGTCGCAGGGTCGCTTGGATTATCAATGTTCATGCGAAGGGCCGTTTTATTACCAATGGAAGCTATCTCCAACGCGGCGCGTTTCTGTGCAGAAGGCGATACAACCGTCACGGTGCTGGGCGTAGAGCGGTCCGATGAAATCGGTACGCTTGCCCGCTCGCTCGATGTATTTCGCAAACAGGCCGACGAGGTCCAGAAATTAAGTGCCGAACGCGTTAAGTATTTGGCAGAGCTCGAAGATATTGTCGATGAGCGAACGCGGGAACTTAGCAACATTTCCGATACGGCCAACGATGCCATCATCACTATCAATGCGGACTTGGAAATACTTACGTGGAATGCTGCCGCGAGCCGAATATTCGAGTATTCCGCAGACGATGCTGTTGGACAGAACATCGGGACAATTATCCCTGAACATTTTCTAAAAGATCAAAACGTAGGCTTTGCGCGCGTCACTGGTGAAACCAACGATCAAATTTTAGGCAGCACTATCGAATTAGAGGGCCTTAGAAAAAGCGGTGAGAAATTCCCGCTCGAAATGACGCTGTCCACATGGACCGGAGAGAGAGGTCGCATTTTCAGCGGAATCTTGCGAGACATCACGGAACGAAAACGGGCCGAAAAGGAATTAATCGCAAAAGAATCGCAGCTTAGAATGGCATTGGAAAATTTGCCCGGTGCCATGATCGTGGTGGACTCCGATCTTCGCGTTACCACCGTAAATGATACCTACAAGGATTTTTTTGGTGATCTGGATGGCTTGGTTGCGCCCGGAGCGTCGATGCGTGAGATCCTTGAATCGGAAATAGCCCAAGGATTATTGAGCGGCGATGGCACCCCGGCAGAAATTCTCGAAGAACGTATTAATTCCTTTAAACCAGGGAGCGACGTGACGTTCGAAGACAGGTCACCCGATGGTCGATACTTTCACCTCTCTCGTACATCGGCGCCGGATGATTACACCGTAACGGTTGCTGTCGACGTTACCGATCGCAAAAAGGCTGAGGAAGCTGTCGCGGCGCAGAAGGCGATAATCGATGAAAGCATAAAATATGCGAGCCGCATTCAGCGCTCCACCTTGCCGGCGCAAGAACTGCTCAATCTTGCCTTCACGGAAAATTTCGTTATTTGGGAGCCGCGCGATGTGGTTGGCGGTGATATTTACTGGCTGCTACCCGTTGAAAATGGCTACATCCTGGGCTTTGCGGATTGCACCGGGCACGGCGTTCCTGGTGCTTTCCTGACATTAGTAGCGACGAGTGCCTTACGCTTCGCGATCTCAGAGAACCCGGACGCTGAACCGGCGCAGCTAATAGCCAGCATGAATTATTTTGTGAAGGATGTGCTGGCCCAATATACGGACGATGCGATATCGGACGATGGCCTGGAATTGGGCATTTGCCGGATTGATACGAAATCGCGATCCATCTCTTTTTCAGGAGCCAAATACTCTCTATGGATTCTCACCGACGGACAAATACAAGAAGTAAAAGGTGACAAAACAGGCATCGGATATACTAACGTACCGATTCGTCTTAATCTCAAAGACCACACCATCAATCACGTCGAAGGCGCAGGCTATTATATGTTTTCGGATGGATTCACCGATCAGATCGGAGGCGAGCGAGGCCGCGGGTTCGGAAAAAGACGTTTGCTCGACCAGATAGTGCAACATAAAGACCTACCGATGACGGATCAGCGGGAAGCTATACTCAAGGCATTTAACAAATACCAAGGCGATGAGACGCGCCGAGACGATCTCAGCATGGTTGGATTTCGATTGTAGATATTTACAGGATCCTTACTTCCGAGATGGGTCACGAGCAGGCTCTAGCGCCAACCCACTGGCACGTCTGAAGCTGGGTAGAAGCGGTCTTGAATAGCGATGCACAAACGGAGGTTTTCAGCTCGCTTATCTTCTGCCCGGTAACTCCTGAAATTGTTGCCACCGGATTGGCGTACAAACCTGGCCAAAAACGCTGCTTTCGAGACTTGCTTAACTGTCGCCAATTTTCGCGCCGGTTCGCTAACGACGAATCTCGCATCCCATCATTACGCCCGGAACAGCGGAACAAGCGCAAACGACCGGTGCAAAACCCGGCCTTGTTGCAAGGGTCTCGCTTGTCGAAGGGAACGGTTCCACAGCGTCCGGTAAGAACCGCCGCTCACATCTTGACGCGCCAATGCGAAGGGGCGGCGCCGGCGACCGGGCTGCGGAACGTATAAATCTTGTCGTCGAGGAGGTTACCCAAGTAGATCGTCTTGCGGTCCGGGCCGCCGAAAGCGATGGAGGATATGCTGCGCGCGACCTTGGAGACGACCGAATCCATGTGCTTTCGTCCCAACTGGCCGGCGAGAAACGCCTCTTCGATTTCCGCCAGCACTTCGGCGTCGCAATCCTCGAACACGATTGTCTGTTCGCCGTCGGGCGCCACATGGACCAGCCGGTTGGAGACAACGCTCGTCATCCAAATACCGCCATCCTCGTCATAGGCGAGGCCGTCCGGGTAAATGCCGGCGCCATACGCCGTGACCGTTTCCTTCGCGCCCAACGATCCGTCGGCGGCGATCGGATAGCGGCTGGTGCGCCGCCCGAATGTCTCGTTGACGGCGAGCCATTCGCCCGACGGATCGACGATCGCTTCGTTGGTGTAGCCGATCCCATCGGCGACGATCCGGGCGTTGCCGTTCTCGACCATGATGATGTAGCCGTCCGCCACGTCGTTTCGGTAGGCCTGGTCTCGCGGCTCGTGACGCGTGCTGATGGTAATCCAGGCGCGGCCCTTGGCATCGACGCCGACGAAGTTGGTCGGCGGGATCGGCGCGCCGTCGATTTCCAGCAGGAACGGTTCCGCCGACCCGTCCATACGAAGCCGCCAGACGCCCCCGCCGCTTGAGTTCAAATCGGCCAGCAGGAAGTCTCCTTCCCGCGTAATCGCGAACCCGTTGACGCCGATGGGGTGCGGCGTTGTGCCCGGCGCCGCGAGGATGTGTTGTGGCGTTCCGTCCGCTGCGATTCGCGTCACCCCGCCATCCCAGTTCGAAACGAAGGTGTCGCCCGATTCCAGGCAGAGTACGCATTCAGGCCGCGACAGGTTCCGGCCAAAGAATTCGAGCGCGTCAGGCGCTAGGTTGAAATTCAGCATTGCTTTATCTCCCTGCGTTCAGCCCGTCGGTGCGTCCGGATGCATGAGGCCTTCCGCTTTCAGCTCGGCCCAGAAATCGCATGGAATCGAATGATGCAGCAAAGCCGCGTTTTCAGTGACCTGCTCCGGCGCCATGGCGCCTGGAATGATCGATGCGACCGCCGGGTGAAACAGTGGAAACTGCAACGCCGCCGCCCGCATCGGCACGTTGTGCCGCGCGCAAACGGCTTCGATCCCCTTCACTTTCGCGAGCACCGCGGGCGGCGGCGGTTTGTAGCCGTAGACCGCTTCGCTCCCGCCGCCCGTCGCCGTGATCCCGGAAGAAAAGACCGAGCCGATCACGATTTTTATGCCGCGCGCCGCGCAGAGGGGAAACTCCTCTTCGAGCGCATCCTGATCGATCAGGGTGTAGGGCATGGCGACCAGGAACATGTCGGGGTTGAAGCGTTCCAGGAAGCGCGGGATCAAACCCGTATAGTTGATCCCGAAGCCGATACCCTTGATCTCGCCGCGCGCGCGCATATCGGCCAGGACCTGCCATCCACCGCCGCGGTCCAACTGATCGATGGCGCCCGCCATGCCGCCGATTTCGTGACCGTTGGCGTCGCCCTGATCGAGCCTCGCGTCGAGATCGTGCACGAACAGCAGGTCGATCCGGTTCACGCCGAGCCGCTGTAAGCTGTCCTCATAGGAACGCCGGATCCCCGCCGCCGTGTAGTCGAACCGGTAATCGAAGGGCAGCCCGTCCCGCCAGGTCGCGGTGCTGAAATTGTCCGGCTTCTCGGGCTGGAAGAACAGCCGCCCCACCTTCGTGGACAAGACGTATTCGTCGCGCGGCCTCGTCCGCAGGACATGTCCGGTGCGGTGCTCGCTCAGGGTATGGCCATACCAGGGCGACGTGTCGAAATATCCGATGCCAGCGTCCAGCGCGGCATTCAAAGTCGCTTCGGCCTGCGCGTCGCTTATCGTACCGATCCGCTGGCCGAGCCCGACCCCGCCGAATCCCAGGCTGGACACGGATAGCCCCGTGCGTCCGATGGTCCGTTTTTCGAATTCCGGCATGGCGATCCTTTTTCAGAGCGTATTGAGCGATACGGTAGCTTAGTAAACACAATGTCGTGAAATTATCGCCGCCGGCTCTTTAAATTCTTACACCGGAAACAAATCTTTCCTAGCGTTGGCGCGTTTGCGCAGCAAGGGGGACGATTATGCATCAAAGGTCGAAGACGGCGGCAGAAAACAACGCCGGCCGTTGGTTGTTGGTGGGATTGGCGCTCTTCGTCGGCCTTACCATGACCGTTTTCGCGGCGCGGGCGAGCGACGATCTGGGTCAGGGACTCAAAGTCGGCCAGGCCATTCCACTGACATTGAGCGTGCCCGATCAGAACGGTAAGACGCGCAGCCTGAAGGGGCTGACCGGCCGGTCCGGCCTGATCCTGCTGTTCACCCGATCGCTGGATTGGTGACCCTACTGCAAAGTTCAGGCGGTCGCCTGGAACGAAGAGTACAAGGAATTCGAAGATCGCGGCTACAACGTGGCCTTCGTCAGCTATGACAATGTCCCGGCGCTGGCCAAATTCGCGCGTCGGCGCAACGTTGACCTAACCCTGCTATCCGACAGCGGCGCGGCAATCATCAAGGCGTTCGACGTTCTGAACAAGCGATTCAAACCGGGCGCGCCGGGCTACGGCATCGCGCATCCCATTATCTTCATCGCCGACGCCAAGGGGATCATTACGCACCGATTTTCAGAATCGAGCTACACGTCCCGACCCGGAACCGAACTAGTCCGCGACGCGATCGGCGGTTAGAGCAAATCGGGGATTGTCGGAATCGCCTTTGGCGATCCGGCAACCGCGTGAATTTGCTCTACAAATTTGATATCGATCGGATTCACAGTCTTATCCGAACCCATGGAATGGGTTCGACTGAACCTGATCCGATCTAAGCGCGTTTCACGCCGGGCCTCTCAGATGTTAAGGCTATCCTGCCGGAGAATATCTCCGCCCGCTCGCTCTTTTGCCCGAGGACGCCCATGGCCGCCATCGCTTTCGACATTCCTGACGAAATCACCGCCGTCGCGGACGGTTTGCGCGCTTTCGCCGACGCAGAGGTGATCCCCCGACACGAGGCGCACCGCGACTTTTTCGAAGATCCGCGTCGGCTTTACGACGAGGATGGCCGGTTTTCCGCCGAACTGATTGCGTTGATCGGCGAGGTACGGCGCGCGGCGGCGAAGGCCGGGTACTATTCGATGTGCGTGCCGGAGGAACTCGGCGGTGGCGGGCTGGAACATTTAGCGTATTTCGTTGGCTGGCAGGCCCTGTTTCATCATTGCGGGCCGCAAAACTGGTTGATGCTCTATGTGATCAGCCATTGGGCCTTCGGCCCAAGCCGGCTATTGGAGAAAGCGACACCGCGGGCGCGTGAGGAAATTTTGGCGCCGTTGATGGCGGGTGAGAAATCGATGTGCTTCGGCCTGTCCGAGCCCGGCGCGGGGTCGGATGCGGCAGCTCTAAAAACCAGGGCTGAACCGGATGGCGACGGCTGGCGTATTACCGGACGCAAGATCTGGACCTCGAATGCACCGATCGCGGATTACTGCATCATCTTCGCGATCACCGACCCGGAACGCGCCGCGGCGCGGCGCGGCGGGATTTCGGCATTCCTTGTCCCGACGGACGCACCCGGATTCGAAGTACAACGCATCATCAAGCTTTTCGGCCATATCGGCGGCGACGAGGCGGAGCTGAGTTTCGACGACATCCCGGTCGAGCCCTGGCAGTTGGTCGGCGAATTGCACGAAGGATTTGCGACGGCGCTGTACGGCGTTTCACTCGGTCGCATCTACAATTCGGCGCGGTCTATCGGTTACGGCCGCTGGGCGTTGGAGATGGCGTTGGATTACGCCAATACGCGCGAGTCGTTCGGTAAACCCATTGCGGATTATCAGGGGGTCACATTCCCGCTCGCGGATTCCGCCATGGAACTGCATGCCGCCCATCTGATGGGCCTCAACGCGGCGACATTGCTCGACCGCGGCGAGCGGGCGGTAAAAGAACTGTCGATGACCAAGGCTTACGCGGTGCAGGCGGGTTTCCGCGCCGTCGACCGGGCGATCCAGACCCATGGCGCAATGGGGTTCACCAACGAACTCGGTTTGCATGACGCTTGGCATTCGCTTCGCGTCGTCAATGTTGCCGACGGAACGAATGAAATACTGCGCCGCACCATCGTGCAGCGCATGCGCAAAGGGGACGTCGACCTCTAGAGCCCTTCACGGTTATACGGAAACACTGAGACGCTGGCTGCGCGTGGTTGGCCAGGAGGGGCCCGCGCCGCGATGCGGGGCTATCGCAAGCGGGTTCCGACGCCGTCCAGCCGTGCGCAGCCAGCGCCTACGGTCGCTTTTCCGAGCCGCCCGCTGCGTCGGCGCCGCTTGACGATGTCCCACATCGTCGGCGCGACACCTCCTGACGGGCGAAACGGAAAACCGATCTCAGTGCTTCCGTATAACCGTGAAAGGCTCTAGAAACCCGCGTTCATCGAGACCATGCTGTGGGCGCTGTCTAGCGTATAAATTGTTTTCTCGCCGAAGCCTTTGATCTCATGCGTGCCGCGATCCATGAAGCGGAAATCATGCTCGATCAGCGCATGCATTTCCTCGCTTAAGGTGATTTCCATCGGCGCGGAAAGCTCTTCCAGCCGGGAGGCCAAATTCACGCCAGGCCCGAAAATATCGTAGACATATTTCTGTACGCCCACGATCGACCCAATCACGGTGCCTGAATTGATACCGATCCGGCACTGCCACTGATTCTTATGGGCGGCATTGCGGCGCTCCAAATACCGCAAAATCAAAACGGCGACCTTGGCGATATTCTGGGCGTGCTCCGGCGTCGGTTCGGGTATGCCGGAAACCGCCATATAGGCATCGCCCATGGTCTTGATCCGCTCGCAGCCGAACTGTTCCATAATCCGGTCGAAGGCCGTGAAAATATCGTTGAGTTCCGAGATGACGCCGGAGGGGTCCTGCGAAATCGCCATATCGGTAAACCCGACGAAATCGAGCATCATGATGGATGCGGGATCGTATTTCGTGGGCGTCGTCACACCGAACGTCTTGAGTTCCTCATAGACGGTCTTCGGCATGATGTTGAGAAGAAGCTTTTCGACCCGTTCCTTTTCCCGCTGCAAAGTCCGGTTTTGCTTCTCGACCATGGTCGAATAGGACTCGATCATGTATTCAAGTTCCTTGACCTTCGAGATGTTCTGACACTCGAGGATCAACACCTTTTTTTCGTCATGGGCGTGCTCGGTGAACTCCAGCGCGAGCGTCACGGACCGCCGTTTGACCTTGATCGTAGCTTCGGCGGTAAAGCTCTCGCCGGTATCGATTGCCTTTCCAAGCGCCTCGTAATCTAAGTCCGGAAAAGCTTCGTCGAGCGCCTGTCCTATACCGGCCATGCCCGGCAGCCATTCAATAAAACGCCTGTTGGCGAAAAGCACCTCATGCGTTTCCTGGTCCAAAAGCGCCAACCCGACCCCCACGGACTCAAGCAGCATCTTATTGAAGATATCGAGCTTCATGACCGGCCTGGGCAGGCCGATTTCGCTCGGATCGTTGTTTGAATCGGCCAGTGTCACGGTCTCAGGCACCGATAATGTATTGCGCGCGATTGCGAATGTCCTCGATGACGACATTGACGTCCTCGGGCACGACACCAAATTCCTCAAGCGTCTGTTGCAGCAACGACACGGCTTCGTTGAATGCCGGCGTATCGATTTTAAGGTCGGAATGAACCTGCCGCAGCATTTCGTTCGTATAGCTCGCCGGACCGCCCATCGCCATCGCGATGAACTTCGTCTGGTGATCGATCAACGACGGCATGTCGATATCTTCGAAAAAATCACCAATGACATCGGAATCAAGGGCCTTTTCATAGAACGCCATGACCACTTTGCTGACCGTTGCAAAACCGCCGTAACGCTCGAACATGCTGGCTGCCATTTGCCTTATCCCCGCGCAATTATGGGAAACCGTATATCTCGACATCCGTTACCAGCCGGCCCCCGACGGTCGATATCGATCACACCAATGTTAGGCCGATTCCTTCGGTGAGGGAAGTGTGCCTAATCAAGGTCTTGCTCAGCCGAGCGCATCGCCGAGCCAGGACCAAAGATAATCCGCGAAAGAGCGCGGGACGTATATATCGAACACCGGCCCGGCCTCTTCGCCATCGTCGGCCAATTGGTGCAGAACTACCACGGCTTTCGCCAACATGGTCTGCGCCACATCGCCAAGCGCGAAAGATCTCCGATGCAGATCGAGCGCGCATCCCTTCGCAAGAATTTCCCGCGCCCTAGGTCCCGACAGGCGCAGCACAGTTCGGCTATCCGTGACATCGACAACGGCTCCGTGCTGGCCGGTTAGTGCCATCGAAAGCGCGCCGGAAACATTCACTTCGCTGCCGCCTGCGCAAGTCAGCATCCACTCGTCCGGACTAAGCCAAAGCGCGGACAACGGCGGCGTTTCACTGGATGTATTCGGCGCTAGTGGCAGATCGATTTCGACCGCGTCCCGAACGGCAGAGAGAAACGCCGCGTCTTCAGGGTCGCCGCGCAGGATCACCTTGCCTACATTCGCATGTTCAACAAGCTGAATGTCGCCGCGGTCGATCGCAGTACCGCCGTCAATGTGCGCAAGCGCACTGCGCACCTGTTCAGTGTCAGCCATTTAGCCGGTCTCCGTCCGGATCGAAGAAGACCGGTTCCGTCACGGTCACCTCGATCGTCTTATCCGGCATCGGCGCGTACAAGGTTTCTCCCTTTCGGCCGCGGCCACCGCGGATCATGGCCATCGCGATAGACCGGCCCAGGTTTGGGCTGTAGTAGCTGGACGTGACATGGCCGATCATTTCCATCGGTGGTTTATCGGCTACGGTCGCGACGATCTGCGCGCCCTCGTCCAGTACGGTTTCCGGATCTACGGTCAGCAATCCGACCAGTTGTTTTCGGTCTTCGCGTACCGTATCCGTCCGGTTGAGCGACCGGCGGCCGATGAAGTCGCCCTTGGTCCAGTTGACGATCCAATCCATCCCAAGATCGAGCGGCGTGACCGTGCCGTCCGATTCCTGCCCGGCGATGAAAAAGCCCTTCTCGGCGCGCAGCACGTGCATCGCTTCCGTACCATAAGGCGTAATACCGTGCGGCTCGCCCGCCGCAATCAGCGCGTCCCAAACGGCGCGGCCATAGCGCGCCGGCACATTGATCTCGAACCCGACTTCACCGGTGAAACTGACCCGCAATACGCGCGCCGCCACGCCGGCAACCGTGCCTTCCTGCATCGACATGTGGCGGAACGTCTGCGGGTCGAGGGTCAACTCCGGCGCCAATTCCGACAACAGGTCGCGCGCCTTCGGCCCGCAGATACTGATCGTCGCGTATTGCTCTGTGACGGACGTGCAGTAGACCTTCAAGTCAAGCCACTCCGTCTGCAGCCACTCTTCCAGCCAGGACAGTACGCTGGCCGCATTACCGGTGGTCGTCGTCATGAGAAAATGGTTCTCGCCGAGGCGTGTGGTGACACCGTCATCCATGACCATGCCATCGTCGCGCAGCATCACGCCGTAGCGACAGCGGCCGACGCCGAGTTTCTTCCAACCGTTCGTGTAGACCCTGTTCAGGAACTCGGCGGCGTCGGGTCCCCGGATATCGATCTTGCCGAGGGTCGAATAGTCGAGAATGCCGACACCATCGCGCGCCGCCTTAACCTCGCGGTCGACCGCCTGACGCATGGTCTCGCCGTCGCGCGGGTAGTACCAGGCCCGCTTCCATTGCCCGACATCCTCGAACTTGGCGCCCCGATCGACATGCCAATCATGCATCGGAGTCCAGCGCACCGGATCGAACAGACCGCGGACATGGGACCCCGTGATCGCGCCAAAGGTCACCGGCGTGTAGGGCGCGCGGAAAGTGGTGACGCCGACGGCTGGAATTTCAGCGTCCAGCTGCTGCGCGGCAATCGCCAGCGCGTTTATATTGCCGATTTTCCCCTGATCTGTGCCCATGCCGGTCGTTGTGTAGCGCTTAATGTGTTCGATCGAGCGGTAGCCTTCGCGCACGGCCAAATTGATGTCTTTCGATGTCACGTCATTCTGAAAATCGATGAACATGCGCGCCTTCTTGCGGTCCGTCGGAACCTGCCAGAAAGGTTGCTGAGGTTCCTCCGAGGGTTCGCGAACGGCGTCTACCGGTTCGCTCCCGCCCTCAAAACCGCAATCGAGTGCGGCGGCCAGACCGGCCGCCGTCCCCTCGGAAAGACAATCGGCCAAGGACACCGCGCCGTTGCTAGCACCGGCCGAGCGGATCGCCTGCACGGCCTCGGCCGGCAGGAACGTGCCGCTGGCTTCATCGAACCGCAGGTTTCCACGCGATTGCGAGAACAGATGAACCGCTGGATTCCACCCACCGGACATCGCGACGCAATCGCAGGCGATCTGCCGCGCGGCGCCAACCACGCCATCCCCGGCATCGTTCAGCCGCATCACGGTGACTCCCGAGACCCGGCGGCGCCCCTTCGTCGCGGTAATCGCGTGACCTTGCAATATCGGGATTCCGGCCTCGCGTGCCAAACGCGGCAGATCGCCTTCGACCTGGGTGCGGAGATCGACAACAGCTTCGATATCGACGCCGGCCGCCGCGAGATCCACCGCCGCGGCATAGGCACTGTCATTGTTGGTGAAGACGACGACACGCGATCCCGGTGCGACTCCATAGCGGTTGACGTATTGCCGCGCCGCACCCGCCAGCATGATACCGGGCCGATCGTTCTCTGCGAAAACCAACGGCCGCTCGATGGCACCGGTCGCGAGCACGACTTGTTTCGCGCGCACCTTCCACAGCCGTTGACGCACCGCCCCGCCGGCGTCCGAAAGGTGATCGGCGACGCGTTCGAGCAGACCGATGTAATTATCTGCGTAATACCCGAAGGCAGTCGTTCGCGGCAGCATCCTCACATCCGCTATCCCGGATAATGTTTCCTGGACCGAATCCAGCCAGGTTTCCGGCGTGCTGTCGCCGATCCGGACATGCTGACCGGCATCGGCCAGCAATGCGCCGCCGAATTCGGCCTGCTCATCCGTGAGGATAACGCGCGCGCCGGTCGCGCTGGCCGACGCCGCGGCAGCAAGCCCCGCCGGGCCGGCGCCAATCACCAAAACGTCGCAGTGCGCATACTGCTGTTCATAACGGTCGGGATCGCGTTCGGCTGGCGCGCGGCCGAGGCCGGCGGCATTGCGGATAAATTTCTCGTAAACCATCCACAGACGCGCCGGCCGCATGAAGGTTTTGTAGTAGAACCCCGCCGGCAGCAAACCGGAGAGGCAGTCGTTGATCGCGCCGACATCGAACCGCAGTGCCGGCCAGCAATTCTGACTTCTGGCACGCAGCCCTTCGAACAGCTCCACGGTCGTCGCCCGCATGTTCGGGTCCGTTCGCGCGCCCTTGCCCAGCTGTACCAGCGCGTTCGGTTCTTCCGCGCCGCTGCCGAGAATGCCGCGCGGCCGGTGGTACTTGAAGCTGCGGCCGACCAGATGCACGCCGTTCGCGAGCAGCGCCGAGGCCAGCGTATCGCCCTCATGCCCGAAATAGCGGCTACCGTTGAAACTAAACGCCAGTTCGGTTCCGCGGTCTATGCGGCCCCGGTTCGGCAAACGGAATCGTTGCCGCCTCATGATGAGCGTCCCGGGATATTAGGCGGCGCTTCGTCCATCAAATAAACCGCCAGCACCTTATCGCTGACCGTATCGCGCACGACATGAAACCATTTGCGGCAGCCATGCGCGTGGCTCCAGCGCTCATAGTAGAGACCTTTCGGATTCCGCCGCATGAACAGGTAATCCGCCCATGCCGCATCGTCGACCGTATCGGCGCCGGCCGGCCGCGTGATATGGGCTTCGCCGCCGCAATGGAACTCATTCACATCGCGCTCGCCGCACCAGGGGCAGGGTATAAGCAGCATCGTACGCTCCCCTAATGAGCCACGGCCGCCGCGCCGTGTTCATCGACCAGCGCACCAGACGAGAACCGGTCGAGCGCGAAGGGCGCGTTCAGCTTGTGCGGTTCGTCGCGGGCGATCGTATGGGCGAAGACGTTGCCGGAACCCGGCGTCGCCTTGAACCCGCCGGTGCCCCAGCCGCAGTTGAAGTACAGCCCTTCGACCGGCGTCTTGCCGATGATCGGGCTGGCGTCAGGACAGACATCGACGATACCGCCCCATTGCCGCAGCATGCGCATGCGGCTGAACATCGGGAACAGTTCGACGATTGCGTGCAGCGTATCTTCGACGACATCGAAACCGCCACGCTGCGAATAGGAAATGTAGCTATCGATGCCGGCACCGATGACCAGCTCGCCCTTGTCGGATTGGCTGATATAGGCGTGCACCGCGTTCGACATCACGACGCAATCGAGCACCGGCTTGACCGGTTCGGAGACCAGTGCCTGCAGCGGATGGCTCTCGACCGGCAGCCGGAACCCGGCCATGTTCGCCAGCACGCTGCAATGCCCGGCGACAACGACGCCGACCTTCTTGGCTTTAATAGTGCCGCGCGTCGTCTCCAGACCTTCGACCCTTCCCTCGTTGCGCTGGATACCGGTGACCTCGCAGTTTTGGATGATGTCGACGCCAAGCGCATCCGCGGCCCGCGCGAAGCCCCACGCGACCGCGTCGTGCCG
>Ga0315338_1003207_pt1 | contig 14641 bp, 11 predicted proteins | sample ASW8metaG_FD_204518 | JGI IMG/M metagenome (GOLD analysis project Ga0315338, IMG submission 204518) | Ammonia-oxidizing marine archaeal communities from Monterey Bay, California, United States - ASW #8 | ecosystem: Environmental > Aquatic > Marine > Coastal | place: USA: California | collected... | reverse complement strand
AAATTTAGATAAAAATGATGCTAACTATGTGCCGTTATCACCTTTATCTTTTTTAGAAAGAACAAAAAATATTTATCCAAATTATGAAGCTATAGTATACGAAAGTAGGTCATACACTTGGTCTGAGGTTTATAAAAGATGTGTAAAATTTGCGAGCGCATTGGAAAAAATAGGAGTCAAAACTGGAGATACAGTTTCAATTATGGCGTTTAATACTCCAGAAATTTTTGAAGCGCATTATTCAATACCAATGGTGGGTGCTGTAATTAATGCAATTAATACAAGGTTAGATCCAAAAACAATTAGTTATATTTTAGAACATAGTGATGCAAAAGTTTTAATTGTAGATAGGCAATTTCATGAAGTAATTACTAAAGCTTTAAAAAATGTAAAATCCAAAATAACTATAATTGATATAGATGATAAAGACGCAAATTTATCAGAGTATAAAAAAATTGGTGATCACGAGTATGAAAATTTTTTAAACACAGGTGATGAAAATTACGAATGGAAAAAACCCAAAGATGAATGGCAGGCTATTTCTTTAGGTTATACCTCAGGCACAACTGGTAATCCAAAAGGAGTTGTTTATCATCATAGAGGAGCATATTTAATGGCAACAGGGAGCTCGGTTGCTTGGAATATGCCTAATAAATTAAATTTTTTATATACTGTTCCAATGTTTCATTGCAATGGATGGTGTTATCCATGGACATTATCAATGTTGCATGGAAGGGTTATTTGTTTAAGAAATATTGATGTAAAAAAAATTTTTGAACTAATTGACAAATATGATGTAACTCACTTCGGTGGTGCTCCAATAGTTTTAAATATGTTGGCTAATGCACCTAAAGAACATCAAAAAAAATTAAAAAGAAAAATTCAGGTATTAACTGCGGGGGCACCACCTCCAAGCATTATATTTGAAAAAATGAAAAATTTAGGTTTTGATGTAATGCATGTTTATGGATTAACAGAAACTTATGGACATATGTTGCAGTGTGCTTGGAACGATGAGTGGGATAGTTTAGAGCAGGATAAACAAAATGAAATTAAAGCAAGACAAGGGGTTATATATCCAAATACTGAATCAGCTGTTGTTATGGATCCAGAAACAATGAAACTCGTTCCACACGATGGAAAAACTATGGGTGAAATAATGATAAGAGGAAATATTGTAATGAAAGGATATTATAAAGATAAAGATGCTACAGAAAAATCAATGAGTGGTGGATGGTTTCATTCTGGTGATTTAGCTGTAACACATCCTAATGGATATATAAAAATTCAAGATAGATCTAAAGATATTATTATTTCGGGTGGAGAAAATATCTCTTCAATTGAAATTGAAAACACAATAGCAAAACATCCGTCCGTATCTTTAGCTGCAGTAGTCTCAAAACCAGATGAAAAATGGGGAGAAACACCCTGTGCTTTTGTGGAGCTTATTGAAGGAAAAAGTGCAACAGAAGAGGAAATTATTAAATTTTGTAGAGAAACTTTAGCTGGTTTTAAATTACCTAAAAATGTAGTTTTTTCTCAATTGCCTAAAACTTCAACCGGAAAAATCCAAAAATTTGAATTAAGAAAAAAGGCTAAGGAGTTAAACTGATTTTAAGCGTCGAAGATAAAGACGTGTTCATATCTACTAATGGTATGAACATTGATAAAAAAAAACCAACAATAGTGTTGATGCATGGTAGTGGACTTACCCATATAGTTTGGTCGCTTCATGAACAGTTTTATTTATCCCAAGGGTTTAATGTTTTGTCTGTAGATCTTCCAGGACATGGAAATTCAGAAGGACCCTCTCTAAAATCTATAGAGGAAATTTCTAATTGGATAAAATCTTTAATGCTTAAAGCAGGTGTTTCAAAAGTTATTATTATTGGGCACTCACAAGGATGTTTAGTAGGTATTGATTTTGCATCAAGATATCCGGAGCTCATAGAGAAATTAGTTTTGGTTGCTGGATCATACAGAATGCCAGTTAACCAAGATCTTATTGATTTAGCGGAAGCAGGTGACGAAAGAGCACTGCTGTTAATGATGAAATGGGGTTATGAGGGTTCAAAGGCTTTTATTGGAGGTAATCCTGTAAAAAAAATTATTAATTCCGCAAGAGAAATTAGAGAAGTTTTAGCGGTGGACTTAAAAGCATGTAATAATTATAAGAACGGTGAAGAATCTTTAAAAAAAATTGACTGTCCAACTTTATGTATATTTGGTGATTTAGATAAAATGGTGCCAGTTAAAGTAGGATTAAAAATGTCAGAACAAATAAAAAATTCAGAAACAAAAATTATTTCTAATTGTGGTCATATGATAATTTTTGAAAAAGCATTTGAAATGAGAAAATTAGTAAAAGAATTTATTATTAAATAAAAAATAAAAAATGAAAAATTATTCAATTGCAAAATCAAGAAGAATCAGAAGTACTCCTTATACTTCAAGAGTTGAGAAACAAGGAGTTACAGCTTATACGACCTATAATCATATGCTTTTACCAGCAGCTTTCGGCTCTTTAGAGGATGCTTATCATCACTTAAAAGAATATGTGCAAGTTTGGGATGTTGCAGGTGAAAGGCAAGTAGAAATATCAGGAAAAGATTCTGCAAAATTGCTACAGTTAATGACTTGTAGAGATCTATCAAAATCTAAAATAGGAAGATGTTATTATTGCCCAATTATTGACGATCAGGCAGGGATAATTAATGATCCAGTAGTTTTAAAATTAAGTGAAGAAAAATGGTGGGTATCAGTAGCAGATTCTGACGTAATTCTTTTTGCTAAAGGATTAGCTATAGGGCATAAATTTGAAGTAAAAATAATTGAACCCAATGTAAATATTATGGCAGTTCAAGGACCAAAGTCATTCAAATTGATGAAAAAAATTTTTGGAGAAAAGATTACGAAATTAAAATTTTTTGGTTTTGATTATTTTGATTTCAAAGGAACAAAACATTTAATTGCTCAATCTGGATGGTCAAAGCAAGGTGGATATGAAATATATGTTGAAAATACAAAATCTGGATTAGAGTTGTATGATTATCTTTTTGAAATAGGAAAAGAATTTAATGTAAAACCTGGATGTCCCAACCTTATTGAAAGAATAGAAAGTGCCTTACTATCTTATGGTAATGATATGGATATTAATGATAATCCATTTGAATGTGGGTTTGATAAATTTGTAAATTTAGAAGCTGATATAACTTTTTTAGGAAAAGAAAAATTAAAAAAAATTAAATCTGAAGGAATTTCAAAAAAATTAATGGGAGTTCAAATTGATACTAAAGAAATAAGTTTGTCAGAATCTTTAGATATAAAGAACGAAAAAAATGCCAAAATTGGAGAATTAAGATCAGCTTGCTATTCTCCTCAATTTAAAAAAGTTATTGGGATAGCAATGATAAACAGTCCTTATTGGGAGGTTTCTCAAGCTATTCAAATTGAGATAAACGACAATACTTTTAATGGAAAAGTTTGCGATTTGCCTTTCATCTAGTATAAAAGTTAATAATTATCATGAATATAGCTATCGTTGGAGCAACAGGAAATGTTGGAAGAAAAATGCTTGAAGTATTGGAGCAGAAAAAGCTTCCTATTGACGAATTATATTTGGTTGCTTCTTCAAAAAGTGCTGGAAAAAAAATAAATTTTAATAGCAAAAATTATGAAGTTTATAATCTTGAAACTTTTGATTTTTCTAAAGCTCAAATTAGTTTTTTTGCAGCTGGAAGCGAAATATCAGAAGAATATGCATTAAAAGCTGCAAAAGATTCAACAGTGATTGATAACTCAAGTTTTTTTAGAATGGATCCTGATGTACCTCTTATTGTACCACAAATAAATTCTGAAGATGCTAAAAATTTAAAAAAAAATATAATTGCAAATCCAAATTGTTCAACAGCCCAACTTGTTGTTGCTTTAAAACCATTACACGACTTATTTAATATAGAGAGAGTAGTAATATCTACTTACCAATCTGTATCTGGAGCAGGTAAAGCTTCTATGGATGAATTAATCGAACAAACAAAACAATTTTTAAATAATGAAGAAATAAAATCTATAAATTTTACAAAGCAAATTGCTTTTAATGCAATACCTCACATTGATGTTTTCTCTGATGATGGTTATACAAAAGAAGAATTAAAAATGGTTAATGAAACTAAAAAAATTCTTGATAATAAAATTAAAGTAACAGCAACTTGTGTAAGAATTCCAGTTTTAGTTTCTCATGCAGAGTCAGTAAATATTCAATTTGAAAAATCATTTACATTAGAAAAAGTTCGATCAGCTTTAGAAAATGCAGAGGGTTGTGAAGTAATAGACCAAAGAGAAAACGGTGGCTATATTACTCCACTTGAAGCAGAAGGAAAAAATGAAACTTACATATCCAGAATTAGAGAAGATAAAACAAATAAAAATTCTTTAGATCTTTGGATTGTTTCAGATAATTTGCTTAGAGGTGCAGCTTTAAATGCAGTAGAAATTGCAGAAACTTTAATTAAAAATAATAATTATGGAAAACAATAATCCTTTATCTCCTCATATTCAAATTTATAGCTGGAACATTTCTTCATTAATTTCTATTTCTCATAGAATTATAGGAGTGATAAATATATTGGTGTTAACATTTGTTTGTCTATGGATATTTTTATTATTATTAGGTGAAACGAGCTATGATTATATAAAATTTTTTTTGCAATCTATTTTTGGTAAGTTTACAATTTTAGGAATAATTTGGTCATTTAGCTTTCAGATTTTAAGTGAAGTAAGGCATTTGTTTTGGGATTTAGGTTATGGTTTTGAATTAAAAACTTCAAAAATTACGGGACTAATAGTTATTTTTGGATCAATTATTTTTACAATATTAATTTACTTATTTGGCAGAAATATTTTTTAATATGATGAATGCAACAAAAAAATGGATATTTCTTAAAGCAAGTTCAGTAATTCTTATTCCATTAATGGTATGGTTCATAATTAATTTAGCTTTAATCTATGACAAAGAATATCTTGATGTAGTTAGTTTTTTTTCTACACAACCATCCAAGTTTTTAACATCACTTTTAATGATTGTTGCTTTTTTTTATTCATCATTAAGCATAAGCGAAATTTTTGAAGACTATATTCATGATAAAAAAATAAAAAATGTCGCAAATAAAGCACTTTATATCTTTGCTGTAGTCATTCCTTTAATTACAATAATAATAATGTTTAATTTAACTATATGAGTGCTTATAAAATTATTGATCACGAATATGATGTGGTTGTTTTAGGGGCTGGCGGCTCAGGTTTGAGAGCTGCAGTAGGACTTAGTGAGGCTGGCCTTAAAACAGCTTGTATTTCAAAAGTATTTCCTACAAGAAGCCATACTTCAGCTGCACAAGGAGGAATTTCAGCAGCTCTTGGTAATATGGGTGAAGATGATTGGCGATGGCATATGTATGATACTGTTAAAGGTGCAGATTGGTTGGGAGATCAGGATTGTATTGAATATTTATGTAAAGAAGCTCCTCGAGCCGTTATAGAGTTAGAAAAGTATGGAGTTCCATTTAGCAGAACAGAAGAGGGAAAAATTTATCAAAGAGCCTTTGGAGGTATGACAAAAAATTTTGGAAATGGAACAGTACAAAGAACTTGTGCTGCTGCAGATAGAACTGGACACGCAATACTTCATACTCTTTATGGCCAAGCATTAAAACACAATACTGAATTTTTTATAGAATATTTTGTATTAGATTTATTAATGAAAGATGGTGAATGTAAGGGGCTTATTGCATGGAACTTAGATGATGGAACTATTCATAGATTTAGATCTCATATTACAATAATTGCTACAGGTGGATTTGGAAAAATTTATCATTCTTCAACTTCAGCACATACTTGTACTGGCGATGGAAACGCAATGATTTTAAGAGCTGGACTGCCATTGCAAGATATGGAATTTATTCAGTTTCATCCCACTGGAATTTATGGTCATGGCACATTAATTTCAGAAGGAGTTAGAGGAGAAGGTGGTTATTTAGTTAATTCAAAAGGTGAAAGATTTATGGAACGCTATGCACCTAAAACAAAAGATTTAGCTTCAAGAGATGTAGTTAGCAGATCAATTGCAGTTGAAATAAATGAGGGAAGAGGTGTTGGGAAAGAACGGGACCATGTTCACCTACATTTAAGTCATTTAGATTCAAAAGTAATTGAAGAAAAGCTACCTGGAATCTCTGAGTCGTCAAGATTGTTTGCCAATGTTGATGTAACGAAAGAACCAATACCTGTTGTGCCAACGGTTCATTATAATATGGGTGGTATTCCAACAAATTATAAAGCAGAAGTTATGACAATTAATGGATCAGAAAAGACTGTTCCAGGATTAATGGCAATTGGTGAAGCTGCATGTGTATCAGTTCATGGCGCTAATAGACTTGGTTCTAATTCATTAATTGATCTGGTAGTTTTTGGAAGAGCTGCAGCCAAGAGAGCTGCCGAACTTGTTAACCCTGGAACATCACATGAAGAAATTTCTAATTCTGAAACTGAAAAGTGTTTAGATCGTTTTGATAGATTACGTAATGGAACAGGAGGCAATCCAACTGCAGATTTAAGATTGTCTATGCAAAAAACAATGCAATCTAAATGCGGAGTATTTAGAACAGAAAATATTTTAAAACAAGGAATTGAAGAAATTAGAAAACCATTTGATGGAATGGACTCAATTTCTGTTAAAGATAAATCTTTAATTTATAATACTGATTTAGTGGAAACTCTAGAATTTGATAATATGATTAGACAAGCAATAATTACAATGGACTCAGCTTATAATAGAAAAGAAAGTAGAGGAGCGCATGCTAGAGAAGATTATCCAAAAAGAAATGATGAAAAATTTATGCAACACACAGTATCTTGGTTCCAAGGTAAAGAAACTAAAATTGCATATAGACCAGTTCATAAATCTACCTTGACTAATGATGTTCAGTATTTTCCACCACAAGAGAGGATTTATTAATGGTTCACATTAGGTTGCCAGAAAATTCAAAGGTTAATAAAGGCAAGTATTATAAAGATAAAACTGGTTCAAAAAATATCAGAAAATTTAATATTTATAGATGGGATCCTTCTAGTGGTGAAAATCCAAGAATTGATACATACGAAGTAGATATGGATAACTGTCCTTCCAAAATTTTAGATGTATTAAATAAAATTAAAAATGAAATTGATCCAAGCCTTGCTTACAGAAGATCATGTTCTCATGGTGTTTGTGGATCTTGTGCAATGAATATGGATGGTAAAAATGGTTTAGCCTGTACTAAACCACATGCAGAAATTAATGGTGAAATTAATATTTATCCGTTACCTCATTTGAAAGTTAAAAAAGATTTAATTGGAGATTTAAGTGTACTTTATAAACAATATGCCTCAATAGAGCCTTGGCTTAAATCAAATAAAGAAAGTGAAAGTAAAGAAATTTTACAATCGCAAGAAGACAGATCTAAGCTAGATGGATTATATGAATGTATAATGTGTGCTTGCTGTTCTACATCATGTCCTAGTTATTGGTGGAATGGAGATAAATATTTAGGACCTGCAGTCTTATTACAGGCTTATAGATGGATTGTAGACAGTAGAGATGAAGAAAGAAAAGAGAGATTAAAAAAAGTTGCCGATGAATTCAAGTTATATCGTTGTCATACAATTATGAACTGTACAAATTCTTGTCCAAAGGGATTAAATCCTGCAAAAGCAATAGCAGAGATCAAGAAAATGCTTGCAACTGCTTAATTACTTATTTAAATAATTTTACACATGAATTTAATTGAACATTTTGTTGGAGGAAAGTTAGTTTCTGGCTCGTCTGATAGAAAAAGTAAAGTTTTTAATCCAGCTACTGGTGAACAAGAATCAGAAGTAAGATTGGCTAGTAAATCTGATTTAGATCAAGCAGTAGAAGTTGCAAAGAAAGCTTTTAAAGGTTGGTCATTAAAACCTGCTCTTCAAAGAGCAAGAGTCATGTTTAAGTTTAAGGAATTAGTAGAAAAAAATTTTGATGAGCTTACTAAACTAATAGTTTCAGAACATGGAAAAGTTTATGAAGATGCTAAAGGTTCTTTAACAAGAGGACTAGAGGTGGTTGAGTTTGCTTGTGGAATTCCACAAGTTCTTAAAGGAGAATTTTCAGAAAATGTTGGTACAAATGTTGATAGCTGGTCAATGCGTCAACCATTAGGAGTGGTTGCGGGCATAACTCCATTTAACTTTCCTGCGATGGTCCCAATGTGGATGTTCCCAATAGCGATAGCATGTGGAAATACATTTATCTTAAAACCTTCTGAAAAAGATCCATCGTGTGCGTTAAAATTAGCCGAAATGATAAAAGAAGCTGGACTTCCAGATGGAGTATTTAATGTAGTTAATGGAGATAAAGAATCTGTTGATGCAATTTTAAATAATAAAGATGTGAAAGCTATAAGTTTTGTAGGTTCAACACCAATTGCTAAATATATTTATGAGAATGCAGCAAAAAATGAAAAAAGAGTTCAAGCTTTAGGAGGAGCAAAAAATCATTTAGTTGTAATGCCAGATTGTGATCTTGATGGTGCTGTAAATGGCTTAATGGGAGCTGCATATGGGTCAGCGGGTGAAAGATGTATGGCTCAATCTGTAGCAGTAGCCGTAGGAAACATAGGAGATGAACTAGTTTCGCGTTTGTCAAAAAAAGTAGAAGCTCTCAAAGTAGGGTCTGGCATGGATAAAACCTCTGAAATGGGGCCGTTAGTTACTAAAGAACATTTAGAAAAAGTAAAAGGATATGTCGACCTAGGTGTTAAAGAAGGTGCTAAGCTAGTGGTTGATGGGAGAAATTTAAAGCTACAAGGATATGAAAATGGTTTTTTTATAGGAGGATGCTTGTTTGATCATGTTCAGAAAGACATGAGAATTTATAAAGAAGAAATATTTGGACCGGTTCTATCTGTAGTAAGAGTTAAAAATTTTGAAGAAGCAACGAAGTTAATAAATGAACACGAATATGGAAATGGAGTAAGCATCTATACTAGAGATGGTGATGCTGGCAGAACATTTGCTAGTAAAATTCAAGTTGGAATGGTTGGAATTAATGTGCCGATACCAGTACCAATGGCATTTCATAGTTTTGGAGGATGGAAAAGATCAATATTTGGAGATAGTGCAATGCATGGAATAGAAGGAGTAAGATTTTATACTAAACTAAAAACAATAACTTCAAGATGGCCTTCTGGAATAAGATCAAATGCAGAATTTATTATGCCAACAATGAAATAAATTAAATTATGAAAAAAATATCTTTAGTAGGAGTTGGTCAAATAGGTGGAACTTTAGCCCACTTAATAGGACTTAAGGAATTAGTTAATGAAGTGGTATTATTTGATGTTGCAAGTGGAGTAGCGAAAGGTAAAGCTCTAGATATAGCTCAATCATCATCAGTTGATGGTTTTAATGTTAGATTTTTAGGCACAGATAATTATGAAGATATTAAAGATTCAGATGTAATTATAATTACTGCTGGCGTACCTAGAAAACCGGGTATGAGCAGAGATGATTTATTAGGTATAAATTTAAAAATAATTAAACAAGTAGCGGAAGGAATCAAAAAACATGCACCTAATGCTTTTGTTATATGCATTACAAATCCTTTAGATGTAATGGTAATGGCATTTCAAAAATATTCAAATTTACCAACAAATAAAGTAGTTGGAATGGCGGGTATTTTAGATACCTCAAGATTTAAATTATTTTTATCATTAGAATTAAATATTCCTGTTAAAGAAATAGAAGCAATGGTTATGGGTGGCCATGGAGATACTATGGTTCCATTACCAAGATTTACAAAAGTTAGTGGAAAACCATTATTAGAATTAGTTAAAGAAGGAAAATTATCAAATGATAGATTGGAGAAAATTAATCAAAGAACAAGAGATGGTGGTGCTGAGATTATTAAATTTTTAGAAAAAGGTTCTGCATTTTATGCTCCCGCTGCCTCAGGTATCGAGATGGCTTCAGCTTATTTATATGATAGCAAAAAAATGCTTCCTTGTGCAGTATATCTTAGTGGAGAATATGGAATTAAAGGTATTTATGCGGGTGTACCAGTAATAATAGGGAAAAATGGTGTAGAAAAAATAGAGGAAATAAATTTAGATACTAAAGAAAAAAAAGAATTCATGAATTCGATTGATTCAGTAAAAAAATTATGGGAAGCAGCATCAAATATAGATCCAAGCCTTTCTAAATAATGAATATCCATGAGCATCAAGCAAAAGAAATACTAAAAAAATATGGGGCTGTAGTCCCGGAAGGTGTATTTGCTTTTACAGTTGAAGATTTAATCGAAAAAGCAAAAAAATTAAAAACAAAAAAGTTTGTTTTAAAAGCTCAAATTCATGCTGGAGGAAGAGGTAAGGCAGGGGGTATTAAAATCTTAAATAATATTGATGAATTAACTAAAGCATCCAGAGAATTATTAGGTAAAAAACTTATAACACCTCAAACTGGTCCAGAAGGAAGAGAAGTAAAAAGATTATATGTTGAGACGTCTTCTAATATTGATAAAGAATTTTATTTATCTTGTTTAGTTGATAGAGCTAGCTCGAAAATTGCATTTATATCTAGTGATCAAGGTGGAATGGATATTGAAGAAGTAGCTAGCAAAACACCAGGAAAAATTATAACAACAAAGATTGATATTAGTGATAATATATTGGATGGCGATTGTGAAAAAATAATTGAAATTTTTAGTTTAAAGAATAAAGCTAAAAACCAAGCAATATCATTGATCAAATCAATATATAAAATGTTTGTTAGTACTGATGCCAGTATGGTTGAAGTAAATCCTTTGATTTTGACAAAAGAAGAAAAAATAATTTGTTTAGATGCCAAAGTTAATTTTGATGATAATGCTTTATTTAAACATCCAGATATTGTTGATTTAAGAGATTTAAATGAGGAAAATCCAACAGAGATTGAAGCAAGTAAACACGGTCTTTCTTATGTAAAATTAGATGGAAGTATTGGTTGCATGGTGAATGGAGCAGGATTGGCAATGGCTACAATGGACATAATAAAATTATATGGAAAAGAACCTGCTAATTTTTTAGATGTTGGAGGGGGAGCTTCAAAAGAAAAAGTTTCTGCAGCGCTTAAACTAATTCTTTTAGATAAAAATGTTAAAGGAGTTTTAATAAATATTTTTGGTGGAATAATGAGATGTAATGTACTTGCTCAAGGTGTTGTGGATGCTGCAAAAGAAATAAATATTAGTGTACCACTAGTAGTAAGATTGGCGGGTACTAATTTTAAAGAAGGGAAAGAGATATTAGATAATTCAGGATTAAAATTAATTTCAGCTGAAAATTTGGACGATGCTGCAAAAAAAATAGTTAAGGCTATAAAATAACATGTCAGTTCTTATAAATAAAGATACAAAAGTGATTTGTCAGGGTTTTACGGGATCACATGGAACATTTCATTCAGAACAAGCAATAAAGTATGGAACCAATTTAGTTGGAGGAGTTACTCCAAAAAAAGGAGGTCAAAAACACCTGGAGAGACCAGTTTTTAATACTGTTATAGAAGCAAAGAAAGAAACAGGAGCTAACGCAACAATGATTTATGTTCCAGCAAAATTTGCTGCGTCAGCAATAATTGAAGCAATAGACTCATCAATAGATTTAGCTGTTTGTATCACAGAAGGAATACCAGTTCAGGACATGTTAAGAGTTAGGAAAAAGTTAAATGGATCAAAAACCAGGTTAATAGGTCCTAATTGCCCAGGCATAATTACACCAGATGAATGCAAAATTGGGATTATGCCAGGAAATATTCATAAAAGAGGATCAGTAGGAATTGTTTCTAGGTCAGGAACTTTAACATATGAGGCAGTAGCACAAACTACAGAAAATGGTTTAGGCCAATCTACTTGTATAGGTATTGGTGGAGATCCAATAAATGGTACTAATTTTATTGACTGTTTAGATTTGTTTTTAAATGATGAAGAAACAAAGTCTATATTAATGATTGGAGAAATTGGAGGAACTGCAGAGGAAGAAGCAGCAGAATTTATAAAAAATCATAAAATTAAAAAACCATTGGTTGGTTTTATTGCAGGAATAACGGCTCCTCCAGGAAGAAGGATGGGGCATGCGGGAGCAATTATTTCTAGAGGAAAAGGTGGAGCAAAGGATAAAATTAAAAAAATGGAAGAATGTGGTATAACTATAGCCCAATCTCCTTCTGAAATAGGAAAAACGTTATTAAATAAATTGTCCAATTGAAAAATACTTTTCTGATATTATACTATTAATATTAATGTCTTCTTCAAAAAATCTTGATAATAGAAAAACTTCTTTTCTTAATAAATCAAATAGTGCTTTTATCGAGCAAATGTATCTTAAATTTATTGAAAAAGATCCTGAATTACCTCAGAGTTGGAAAGATTATTTTGAGGATTTAGATGAAGAACTGAATTTAGTTGTAAAAGAAATTAATGGACCATCTTGGAAAAAAACTAAAAAAATTGATGAAAGTATAATTTTAAAAAAATATGAAAGTATAAAAGAAGAAGTACCAGCAAATAATAAAAAAGAAAATTTTAATCAAGATATCGAACTATCGCATAGAGATTCTGTAAGAGCTGTAACATTAATAAGAGCCTATAGAACACAGGGAAACCTTTTAGCAACACTTGATCCACTTGGTCTTAAAACATCAGAATATATAGATGAACTTCATCCAAAATACCATGGCTTTAAAAAAGAAGACTATGACAATAAAATTTTTTTAGATGGCATAATTAATAGAAAATACTCAACTGTAAGAGAAATTTTAAATTTTTTAAGAAAAACTTACTGTGGATCAATTGCCTATGAATATATGCATATCTCAAATCCTATTGAAAGAAAATGGTTCAGAGACAGAGTTGAAAAAGATGAAAATGTTCTTCAATTTACTAAAACTGGTAAGCTTTTTATTTTAGATAGATTAATTCATGCAGAAGGTTTTGAAAAATTTTTACATACTAAATATGTTGGCACAAAAAGATTTGGTCTGGATGGGTGTGAAAGTTTAATTCCTGTTTTAGAACAAATTATAAAAGTTGGTGGACGTACTAAAATTAAAGAAGTTAAAATTGGAATGTCTCATAGAGGAAGATTAAATGTTCTCGCCAATTTACTAAAAAAAACTTATAAAAGAATTTTTAGTGAATTTGCAGGAGAAATTCATTCTTCTGGAAAAGATAGCGCTGGAGATGTAAAATATCATTTGGGTGCTTCATCTGATAGAGAGTTTGAAGGAAATTCTGTTCATGTTAGTTTAACAAGTAACCCATCTCATCTAGAAGCAGTAAATCCAGTTGTTTTAGGACAAACAAGAGCTAAACAATTTTTTCACCAAGATCGTGAAAGAAATAAAGTAATCCCAATTTTAATTCATGGAGATGCAGCTTTTGCTGGACAAGGAGTGGTTGCTGAATGTTTTGCTATGTCAGGACTACCAGGTCATAATACTGGAGGAACAATTCATATTATTATTAATAATCAAATTGGATTCACTACTAGTCCAAGATTTGCTAGATCATCACCATATCCATCTGATGTAGCCAAAATGGTAGAAGCACCAATATTACATGTAAATGCCGATGATCCTGAAGCGGCAGTTTATGCAGCAAGAATTGCAACTGAATTTAGATTAAAATTTAATAGAGATGTAGTAATTGATTTGTTTTGCTATAGAAGATTTGGACATAATGAAGGAGATGAGCCATCTTTTACTCAACCAATAATGTATCAAAAAATTAAATCCCATCCTACTACTTTAAAAATATATGCAGATAAACTTATCAATGAAAATATTCTGTCAAAAGAAGATTTTATTAAACAAAATAAAAATTTTAAAGAATTACTTGAAGAACAATACAAAACTTCAAAAGATTATAAACCTAAGTTAGAATGGTATGAAGGAACATGGACTCGATATAGACCTGAAAGAGGTAAAGATAAAAGAGGAAAAAGTGGAACAAAATTAGAAAAATTGTTAGCAATTTCAGAAAAAATTAATTTAATTCCTGAAAAAGTAAATTTACATAAAACAATCAAGAAAATTTTTGATGCGAGGTATCAATCAATAAAACAACAGAAAAATATAGATTGGTCAACAGCAGAATCGCTTGCGTTTGCATCACTTTTAGAAGAAGGCTTTCCTGTTAGATTAGTAGGTCAAGATTCAGGTAGAGGTACATTTAGTCAAAGGCATTCAGTATTAAGAGATCAAAAAGATAATTCTCGTTACGTACCTCTTAACAATATTTCTAAAGATCAAAAAAGGTTTGAAATAATAGATAGTTTACTTTCCGAATTAGCAGTTTTAGGTTTTGAATATGGATATAGTCTAGTAGAACCTGATACATTAACTATTTGGGAAGCACAATTTGGAGATTTTGCTAACGGCGCACAAGTTGTAATAGATCAATTTATTGCTTCTGGGGAAAGAAAATGGACAAGAGCCTCTGGATTAGTTATGTTATTGCCACATGGTTATGAAGGTCAAGGACCAGAACATTCATCAGGTAGATTAGAAAGATTTTTACAGTTATGTGCTAAAGAAAATA
>Ga0315338_1003206_pt1 | contig 14646 bp, 9 predicted proteins | sample ASW8metaG_FD_204518 | JGI IMG/M metagenome (GOLD analysis project Ga0315338, IMG submission 204518) | Ammonia-oxidizing marine archaeal communities from Monterey Bay, California, United States - ASW #8 | ecosystem: Environmental > Aquatic > Marine > Coastal | place: USA: California | collected... | reverse complement strand
GCAAGGCAGCGACGACCCGGATCCGTTATCGGGTGAAGCGGCAGATGGACTGGTAGCGCGCACGCTGTTCTTTACGAGTGGCGCCGGGCGGCGTGCCGACACGGCGTTCCCGGACGACCCAGAACTGCAGACCCTGTATCGAGAGCGGCAGGCGCTGGAGGCACGGGTAGACGATCTGAGACGGATTCGGGGCGGCGCCGACCCGGATCAGTACCAAGCGGAACTCGAAACGCTCATGATAGAGCTGGCACTCAAGAGCCGCGAACTCCGTGAGCTTGAGACCGCCAAAGGCGTGACGCAGAATCCGCAGGATCGATGATGCGCGACGACCGACGTCCGGTGCTCGATGACACAAGATGTCGTGGCCGAATGGCACTGACGCAACGTTCGGTTGTCGTTGCCGTCATTGCCGTGATCGGTCTTGTCGCCTCGAACTTTGTTGCTCGAGCTGCCGTCGGTGCCGGTGTGCTGCTCGACGCCACGCCAGGGAATACCGAGTACGATGGCCGATTCGTATTCGTCCGGTTGAGTTACGAGATGAGCTTGCGTACTGGTGGCAGCGCGTTCTTCGGCGGCCGTGACCTGCCTTGGGCTCACGACTATCCCGATGCAGAGCGCAACCTGACAAAGATTCTTGGCGAGGTTACTCACCTCGACCCGTTCCAGGGTCCCAACGGCGGCAACGTGCTGGCGTCAGGTGACTCGGAGCTTCACAAGTTTCCATTCGCTTACATGTCTGAGCCTGGCTACTGGACCCAAACCGATGCCGAGGCGGATACGCTCCGCGCATACCTTCTAAAGGGTGGCTTTCTGGTCTTCGACGACTTTCGTGGTGAGCACTGGTATAACTTCGAAGCGCAGCTCAGGCGCGTGTTACCTGAGGCGCGGCTTGTGGAGCTCGACATCGCTCACCCCGTGTTCCATTCGTTTTTTGACATCAAGACGCTGGAGATGGACGACTGGATGTATGGTTTGCCGCCACGTTTTTACGGCGTATTCGAAGACAACGACCCGAACGCGCGGCTGATGCTCGTTGCCAATTACAACAATGACATCGGTGAGTACTGGGAGTATTCGGAGACCGGGTGGCTTCCGATCGATCTGACGAACGAGGCCTACAAATTTGGAGTGAACTACGTCATGTACGCGATGACGCATTAGGAAAAAGGAGCAGCCGTTGGATTTCGATCTCACACTCGATGAACCTAGAGACCTTGAGGCGCCCGATGACATAGCCTTGGCGGACAAACTGAAGACGGGCCGCGAAGACATCCTAGCCGAGCTCCACAAACTTATCATTGGTCAAGAGGAGGTTATAGAGCAGGCGTTACTGACGCTCTTCGTCGGTGGCAACAGCCTGATTGTGGGCGTGCCTGGGCTCGCGAAGACACTGTTGATCCAGACGATGGCCCAGGTGCTGGATCTTAAGTTCTCACGAATCCAGTTCACACCTGACCTGATGCCATCAGATATTACGGGGACCGACATCATTCAGGAGGACACAGAGACTGGTAACCGAAAGATGATTTTTGCGCCGGGACCGGTCTTCACCAATATTCTCCTGGCCGACGAGATTAACCGGACCCCACCAAAAACCCAGTCGGCGCTCCTTGAGGCTATGCAGGAGCATCGGGTAACGGTTCAAGGACGGACCTATCAACTTGACGAGCCCTTTTTTGTCTTTGCGACGCAGAATCCGATCGAGTTGGAGGGCACCTACCCACTCCCAGAGGCTCAGCTGGACCGGTTCATGTTTCACATCGTTATTCGCCATCCTCCCGAGGACGAAGAACTCGAGGTTGTTCGCTCGACGACGGTGGTTCAGAGGCACGAGTTTAAACACGCGGTGACGGGTGCCGATCTGGTGGCGTTTCAGGAATTAATCCGAAAGGTTCCGGTGACCGAAGCCGTTATGCGCTATGCGCTCACACTCGTTCGGACGAGTCGGTCGAAGGATACGGACACACCGGAGTTCATCAAGAAGTGGGTGGCCTACGGCGCCAGCGTTCGCGCGGCACAGTATCTGATTCTCGGCGGCAAGGCGCGAGCCGTGACCCAGGGTCGCTATCACGTCAGCTTTGATGACATCAGAGCCCTGGCGAATCCGGTGTTGCGACACCGAATTTTGCTCAACTTTCACGCTGAATCGGAAGGTGTGACGTCAGACCAAATCGTCGAGCAGTTGCTCGATGCCGTGCCGGTTCCGACATCGCAGATGTGACGATGGATACCGAACAAACCGTTGCGGGCGCTAGGTTTGTCGACCCGAAAGTGTTGGCCCGAATCGGCAGCCTCGCTCTTTTGGCGCGCACCGTTGTAGACGGTTTTATTAACGGCCTACACAAGGCCCCCTATTTGGGTGTGTCGGTCGACTTTGCCGAGCACCGCGGATACATGCCGGGTGACGACATCCGGTTTATTGACTGGCGGGTGTTCGCCCGTACTGACCGCTTCTACGTCAAGCGGTTCGAGGCTGACACCAATGCCAACTTCTCCGTAATGCTCGACGTGTCACGGTCGATGAACTTTGGAAGCAAGGGGCTGACTAAGCTTGACTATGGACGTTACCTTGCTGCGTGTCTCACCTATTTTTGCACCAAACAACGCGATCGGGTTGGGCTGATCACGTTTGACTCGGATATCGTCGCACGTGTGCCCCCGTCGGCGAAACATCTCGATGTGGTGTTGCACGAGCTCGATCGAATTGAGGCGGGGAACCCGGGTTCGCTGGAGCGTCCGCTGTTTCGTGCGACGGAGTTCTTCAAGCGTCGCGGCATCATCGTCGTCATCTCTGACTTCTATGAGGATCCGAAGAAAGCAGTCGACATGCTCAAGCCACTGAGCTACGGAGGCAACGATCTGATCGTCTTTCAGATTTTGGATCCAGCGGAGATCGATTTCCCTTACGACGATCCGACGAATTTTGAAGACCTTGAGACTGGTCAATCGATGCCGGTCGTTCCGGATAAGCTCCGCAAGCAGTATGCCCAGCTGGTCCAGGAGCACATCGAGGCGCTATCAAAACTGTGCGGTGAGAATCGGATCGACTACGCGTTGTTCAATACGGCGAAGCCGATCGATCATGCCTTATTTAGGTTCCTCGCGATGCGAGAGAAAATGAGCCGAGTGCGCTGATGGGTTTTCTAGCGCCCCTGTTTTTTCTTGGACTCGCCGCGCTTGCCGTGCCGGTGATCATTCATATGATCCAGCGCGAGCGGAAAGAGGTCACCGCGTTTCCCTCGTTGATGTTCATTCGAAAGATTCCGTTTCACTCGTTCCGGCGTCAGCGGATTCGAAACTGGTTGCTGCTTCTTCTGCGATGTGCAGCCATCGCGCTGATCCTGGCGGCGTTTGCGCGGCCCTTTTTTCGTGCGGCGGCGCTGGCGGCGGTAACGTCCACTGCGCGCGAGGTGGTGATCTTGCTGGATCGCTCCTACAGCATGGGGTATGACGACCGCTGGGATCGGGCAAAGACCGCGGCAGCAGATGTCGTCAACCAACTGGGTCCTGATGATCGCGCTACCGTCGTTCTATTTGACAGCGGTGCCGAGGTCGGACCTCGGTCGACGACAGATCGCGCTAGTTTGCTGAGCCTGATCGGTGAATCAAAAATCGGTTCTGGCTCGACTCGGTACGGGCCACCGCTGAAGCTTGCCGAAGGGATCTTTGAAGACTCGGATCTGCGACAGCTAGAAGCGGTGCTCGTCAGTGATTTCCAGCGGTCCGGTGTCGAGAGTGCGTCTGACGTGCGTTTTCCCGCGGGTACCGTCCTCACACCGGTCGCTGTAACAAATGGAGAGGCCGCAGCTGAAAACGTGAGTGTGACCGGTGTCCTGTTCGACAGGGAGTACTTTTCCGGCCGAGAACGCGTTTCGGTGTCGGCACGTATCACGAACCGAGGAATGGATGCGGTCGGCTCCCTCGATGTGTCGCTGGCGATTGACGGGCGGGACATCGAGACCGTGGCGACTGAGTTGCCGCCCAACGGCTCCTCAACGGTGAGGTTCGCCCCGGTCACTATCGGAGACCGTTCGGTGACTGGGACGGTTCGAACACAAGGCGACCTGCTTCCGACCGACGACGTCTTTTATTTTGTCGCGTCACCAGGCCAGGTTGTGAATGTCCTGGTCGTGGGTAATGAGCGCGGCGCTTCAGAGGCCGCGTTGTACCTACGCCGCGCCTTGGGTATTGGCTCAAACCCTGCGTTTGATGTCGCGACGACGACGGTCGCCAATTTCGATGCTGTAGATTTGGTAGGCCGACAGGTGGTTGTTCTGAACGACACTCGTCCGCCGACGGGGCAGGCTGGATCCCGGCTGGAGCAGTTTGTCAGCGACGGGGGTGGAGTGATGGTTGTCGCGGGTGAGCGGAGCGTATGGCCCGCTGACGGTCCTGATCTGTTACCTGGGACATTGGGAAATCCTATCGACCGTACGGGTCGCGGCGCCGGCCTGGGGTTTGTTGACTATAGCCATCCCATCTTTGAATTGTTCAGTGCGCCCCGAAGTGGTGATGTTACTACCGCTCGGTTTTTTCGGTATCGCCCGATGGAGACTACTGAGCCGGCGACGGTGCTGGCGCGATTCGACGACGGAAATCCTGCCCTTGTGGAGCGCCAAATCGGTGATGGCCGTGTCCTGTTTTGGGCGTCCACGCTCGACAACTTCTGGAACGATCTTGCACTCAAGCCGGTCTATCTGCCGTTCGTGCATAGGTTGATTGAACACCTGGCCGACTACGCTACACCGACGCCCTGGGTCTCTGCGGGCCAGGTGCTTAATCTCGCGGAGCAGCGTAGCCTCCTCGCAGATGCCGGTCTTACCGAGGCGGAACTCGTGGCGATCTCTCCATCCGGTGAACGCATTCTGGTTAGCCAGGGTGTTCGCGCCGGCTTTTTGACGACTGCTGAGCAGGGGATCTACGAAGTCCACGATGCCACGACCCCGTCCGAGTCTCCCTTGACGCTCGCCGTGAACGTCGACCTTTCGGAATCCAATCTAACGTCGATCGATCCGGACGAGTTGGCCAGCATGCTGACCGGGCGAGTGACTGGGGACGGGGGGAATTCACCAGCGGAAGGTCAACCCCGGGTGTTCACATCAGAGGATCTCGAACAGCGCCAACGGGTCTGGTGGTATCTGCTGGTGGTTGTGTTTCTACTCTTCGTGGCTGAGACGATCATATCGAATCGACTCTCTCGAACTACGTTGAACATCGACTAGCGACCTGGCCTGGTCTATCTGAGCAGCTCGCAGGATCACCCTGAGTGCATAGATTCCTGTTACTCGCCACGCTAGGTATTTCACGCTCGCGGAACTAAAATAAGGGACGACGGGAGGATGGGATGTTGTCCAATCAACCGCTGTTTACCGGTGACCGTGACGAGATTCTTCGCGCCATTCGCCAGGTGCGGAACCGCTGGCGCCTGCGGGTAGCACTTCGCGGAGTTGCGGTCCTCCTGGCCGCTACGCTGGGCACCCTCGTGTTGTCAGCCTGGGGCCTTGAGGTCTATAGGTTTACACCGGCAGCAATCATCATATTCCGTGTCCTGACATACGCTGCCCTGATCGGATTCGGGTGGTGGTTCTGTATCCGTCCAGTGTTGAGGCGAATCTCTGATGACCAGGTTGCACTCTACCTCGAGGAACATGAACCGTCTCTCCAGGCAGCCGTCCTAAGCGCGGTTGAGGAAGCGCGCAAGGGTGACCGCGTCGCTGCATTCGATCATTCGCCGGAGCTGGTGCATAAATTGATTGAGTCGGCTGTCGAAAAGATTCGTGACGTCGACATGGGGCGGGCAGTTGAGCATCGGAAGATTCAAGGTTCATCCGGCTGGCTCGGGGCTGCTGCGGTTGTCGCTCTCCTGCTGTTCATGTTTGGTCCAGCATATCTTCGACATGGTTTGGTGGCCCTCCTGCCGATGGGTAGTGCCGAAGCCGCCAGTCCTTATTTGATCGATCTTTTACCGGGCGACGTGACTGTTGCTCGTGGTGCCGACCAGGAAATCACCGCACAACTGCAGGGGTTCGAGACTGATGAGGTCACCTTGTTTATGCGTTCGGACTCGAACGCACCGTTCGAACGGCTGCCATTGATTCCGCTGGAGGATCAGGGTCTGTTCGAGGTGCTTCTGTTCGATGTGCAGGACACTACGGATTATTTCGTCGAGGCACTTGGTGTTCAGTCGTCGACCTTTACACTGAATGTCGTCGACCTTCCTTATGTCGAGCGACTGCAACACGAGTACTTCTTCCCCGCTTACACGGGTCTTGAGCCTCAGGTGATTGAGGATGGTGGTGATATCGCCGTTCTTGTTGGGACCGAAGTACGCCTCCGTGCGATTCCCACGATGCCGACTACGGGCGGGCGGATGGTGCTCGACGAAGAGGACCAAACGGAGCTCGTCGTGGAACCCGACGGCTCGTTGATCGGCGGTTTCGTCGTCGACAAGGATGGGTTCTATCGTATCGATCTACAGAGTAGTGAGGGCGAGATGGTGACCGCGTCGCCGCAGTACACCATCGACGTCCTCACGGATCAGCCGCCATCGGTCATGTTTCTCAATCCCGGACGCGATACGACCGCCAGTGCGGTTGAGGAGCTCTTTGTTGAGGCCCGAGCTGACGATGACTTTGGACTACGTTCGCTCGACCTGGTCTACAGCGTCAATGGTGGCTCGGAGGAGACCGTGAGGCTCTATAGTGGCAGTCAGGATGCTCTCAAGGAAGTCTCGGCAGGCCACACCTTTTTCCTCGAGGACCTTGAGTTGGAGCCGGGTGATTTTGTGTCTTACTACGCCCGCGCGACCGACCGTAACCTCGCCCAAGAAACCCGGGACATCAAGAGCGATCTTTACTTCGTTCAGATCCGTTCGTTTAGTCGCGACTTCCGTGCGGCCCAGTCTCAGGGCGGCGGCGGGGGGGGAGCTGGTGGCGCCGGTGGCGCTGACCCACGGGCATTATCTGAGGCGCAGAAGGAGATCGTGTCTGGGACGTTCAATGTGGTCCGGGATCGCGAAATCTCTTCTGATGAGGAGTACCAGGAGAACGTGGTTTTTCTCACGCTAGCTCAGGGGCGACTACGGGAGCAGGTCGAGACACTGCTACGGAGAATGAACAGTCGCGTCATGCCTGCTGATCCTGCCTTTCGCTCGATCGGCGAGATCCTTCCCCAGGCCGCCGACGCAATGCGGGAGGCCGAAGACGAGCTGCAAGATCAGGATGCCGACGGAGCGCTTCCACCGGAGCAGCGAGCGCTACAGTTTCTACAGCGGGCCGAAGAGGCCTACGAAGAGGTCATGGTGCAAATGGGCGGCGGCGGCGGCGGCGGTGGCGGTGGTGGGAACCAAGCGGCCGAAGACCTTGCCGACCTGTTCGAGCTTGAGTTAGACAAGTTGCAAAACCAGTACGAGACAATGCAGCGAGGTGAGCAGCAGCAGGCTGACAACACCGTCGACGAGCTAATGGAGCGACTACGGGAACTGGCGCGCCGACAGGAGCGGGAAGCTGAGCGCCAGCGCATGCGGTCACGCGGCCAGCAGTCGGCTCAGGGTAGTGGCACCGCGGCTCAACGGGAGCTGGCTGAGGAGGCGGAGGAAGCCGCCCGCCGGTTGGAGCGCCTGGCGCGCGAGCAGAATTCTCCGCAAATGATGGATGCGTCGCGTCGACTGCAGGAAGCGGCCGATGCGATGCGGCGAGCGGCGGCGAACAACGACAACCTTGGCTTTGCCGAGGCGGGTGCTGCTCTTGACCGTCTTCGAGAGGTTCAGGATCGTCTCCAGCAGGAGCAGACGAACCGGCTACAACGTGATATCGAGGAGGCACTGGGTCGTGCCAATCGACTGGCCGACGAAGAGCGCGAGGTGGCCAATGACGTTAATGGGCTTCCGGGTTTAAGTGACGAGGTGCGGACTGAGCGTCAGCAAGCTCTCATGGAGCGGAAGGATGCGATGGAGGCCGAAGTGGCCGACCTTGAGCGTCAAATCGACTCGACATCAGCCGAGTTTAGACGTGAAGAGCGAAGAGCCTCCCAGAGTTTGCAGGACGCAGCCAACAGTATCCGTGACAACAAACTCAAGGAGAAAATTCGATATACAAAAGGTGTGATTCGGAGTCGAGCGAGCGATACCGCGAAGGCGTTTGAGGATCAAATTACCAACGACATTGAAGACCTCAGAGAGCATCTGCGTGCTGCGTCTGACGCCGTTGGTGATACCGAGGGTGACTCGATGACGCAAGCGCTCGACCGGACGCGCGACCTCATGCGTGGCCTCGAGTCTCTTGAGCAGCGTATGTGGCAGGGCGGCCAAGCGGAGGAAGGTCAGCAGGGCCAAGGCGGGGAGCAGGGTCAGGATGACCAGCAAGGTCAACAGGGCGGTGGTGGCCAGCAGAGTGGCGATCAGCTGGGTACGGCCGACGGAGAACCCGGCATCGGGGATACCCTGGGTGGCGTCTATTCCGGTGGCGGCTATGGGAATCGGCGCCCAATTGAGTTCAACCCTGACGACATCCGGCAGTGGCAGCGTGAATTCCGTCAGCGTCTCGGTGAGGCTCAGGATATTCGACGATTACTCCAGGACGAGCAATTCTCGGCAGCCGATCTCGATGAGATCATTCGCCAGATGCAGGAACTTGACGATACTCGTGTCTACCAGGATTCTGAGGAAATCGCTCGACTTCAGACGTATCTTCGCGAAGAGTTGAAGCGATTCGAGTACCGCTTACGGCGCGAGGTGGACGTGGAGAATGAGGATCTGTTCCTCGCCTCGTCTGACGACGTGCCACCAGGATTCCGCGACATGATCGAGGAGTACTACCGGGCGTTGTCGAGAGAGAACTGACGCCGGGCGCCCCGAGATGCCGGAAATTGAAAGCTTGGAGTGCCACCCTGGTTCCTTAGCCACCAACCGCGTTAGGTGCATCCCATTCACGTCGTGGGTCGTGGTTCTGATCGTCATGTTGACGTTGATTGGTGGCGTGACCGTGTTCGCCCAATGGGGCTCGCGCAGGATGCCACCCAAGTTTCCTTCCGATCAACCAACCCACCGCGATTTCACGTTCTCCCGGGTTTTGTATCAAAGCGATCGTAGAGAGCCAGGTGGTCAGGGCTGGCATACCGACTATCCGACAGCCGATCGAAACCTCATGGTGCGGCTTTCGGAGTTGACGACTACAAGCGTGGGATTTGATCGCCGCGATATTCCCGACCACGTCGTGGTCCCACTCGACGATCCGAGAATCTTTAACTACCCGTTTTTGTTTATGTCGGATGTCGGCACGGTCCGGTTCAGCGACCACGAAGCGGCTCGGCTTCGGGAGTACCTGCTCAAGGGAGGGTTCCTATGGGTGGACGACTTTTGGGGTCCGTATGCTTGGGATCAGTGGGTCGGCGAACTGAGCAAGGCACTACCCCCGGGTGAGTATCCGGTCATCGACATTCCCTTAGACCACCCGATTCACAAGACGTTGTTCGAGGTGACCAAGGTTCCTCAGGTCCCATCGATCCAGCACTGGCGCCGGAGTGGAGGCGCGACCACTTCCGAGCGTGGTTTTCGGAGTGACGACGTCCACTTCCGTGCGATCGCCGACGCTCATGACCGCATTCTGGTAGTCATGAGTCACAACACCGACATAGCCGACGGATGGGAACGGGAGGGTGAAGACTACGAATTTTTTTACAGGTTCTCAGTTGATGCCTACGAGCTTGGCATTAACATCGTCGTCCATGCGATGAGTCATTAGTCGCAACATGAAACAGCCCTACCTCCAGACGCTCGAGATCGAACCGGATCGGTCGGCGACCGCCTCGGTCATCTGGATGCATGGCCTGGGGGCCGATGCCAGCGATTTCTACTCGGTGGTGTCCCAACTCGGGCTGCCATCTGAACCGGCGGTACGATTCGTGTTTCCCAATGCGCCGAAAATCCCGGTCACGATCAATATGGGGATGATCATGCGGGCCTGGTACGACGTGACAGGGTTCGAGCGGAAAGACCAGGACGAGCCCCGCATACGTCAGTCGGGTGCTTGGATTGATGAGGTGGTGGCGCGTGAGGTCGATCGAGGTGTTGATCCCGGGCGGATTGTGTTGGCCGGGTTCTCCCAGGGGGGTGCCATGGCGTTGTTCGCAGGACTGCGCCAGCACGAATCGCTCGCAGGGGTAATTTGTCTGTCAGGCTATTTACTCCTCGACGAGGAGCTGGAATCGATTGCGCAGGGTGGGGGGTCATTCCCTCCCATATTTCAAGCGCATGGGACCGAAGATCCGGTCGTGCCGTACACCACCGGACTCCGGAGCCGTGATCTGCTGGTGGCTGCCGGCTGTGGAGTTGAATGGCGGGAATATCCGATGGGTCATCAGGTGTGTCTTGAGGAGATCAGAGACATCGGTGCCTGGCTGATCGGGGTCCTCAACAGCGGTCAACCCAAGGCTGGTTTTTCTGAGCCCTTAGACACACCATAGATCACTCAGGCAGCGCTTGATTTCGACGATGCAACGGTCTCTTGTCAAGCCGTTGACTGAGGTAGGCTGTCCAAGCGCCAAGTACCTTGGCATTCTGGATCGTTTCAGCTGGAGGTTACGGTGAAAGCGGCTCATGTATCGGCGATCGTGTTGGTGATGACTGCTGGATGTGGCGGTGTCACAGGCGATGGTTCGGTTGGTGACAGTCTAAGCTCCCCGGGAGCGTCGATTGCGGTAGGAATCGACCCGGACTCGCTCCTCTCAGAGATTGCAGTCCTTGCGTCGGATGAATTTGGCGGTCGAGCTCCAGGCTCACTGGGCGAAGCTCTCACAATTGACTATCTGACCGAGGAGTTCTCCGCACTTGGTCTGGCACCTGGGAATCCAGATGGGACATGGGTCCAGGCGGTTCCGCTCGTCGGAATTACACCACAGGTCGCGGACGGATTCCTGGTTACAAAGGACGGTGAGTCACAGCAACTTCAACCGGGGACCGACTATGTGGCCTGGACGAAGCACGTCGTCGACCACGTAGAAATCGACGCGGAATTCATGTTTGTCGGTTACGGTGCGGTGGCGCCAGAATATGAGTGGGATGACTACGGTGACGTTAACGTTGAAGGAAAGATCCTTCTTTTCCTGGTCAACGACCCACCCCGAGACGATGTCTTTGGGGGGCAGGCGATGACCTACTACGGCCGCTGGACGTACAAACACGAAGTCGCCGCAGACAAGGGTGCGGCCGGTTCGTTCGTCATCCACGAAACCGATCCTGCCGGCTATCCATGGGAAGTCGTCGGGAGCAGTCCATACAGCGAGTCCTTTAGCCTGGTTGCCGCAGACAACAACGAGGGTAGGGCTCCGATCGAGGGATGGATACAGCGAGCCGCAGCCGAACGATTGTTCGAAATGAGCGGGCTCGACCTCGACGAACTGAAGGAGCGAGCAGCCGACCGTTCGTTTGAGCCGGTGCCGTTGGGTGTACGCGGCCGCACGCAGGTCCGTAACACGCTGCGGACGATCGATTCGCAGAACTTTGTTGCAAAACTAGAGGGTGTGAGCGCGCCGGACGAGGTCGTGATCTACGTGGCGCATTGGGATCACCTCGGACAAGACGAGAGTTTGGATGGCGATCAAATTTTTAATGGCGCGGCAGACAACGCCACAGGGACTGCAGGGATGATCGAGCTCGCACGGGCCTTTACCCAGGCACCAGAATTACCTCGTCGTTCAATTCTTTTCCTCGGGGTGACTGCCGAGGAGCAGGGGCTTCTGGGGTCAAAGCACTACGGAGAGAATCCGCTGTATCCGCTGGCGCAGACGGTCGCAGCGTTCAATATGGACGTCCTCAACCAGTGGGGTCGAACCCGCGACATGACAATCGTCGGAATGGGGCAGTCAGAGCTTGACCAGTACGCCATGGCAGTTGCCCGGCGGTCGGGTCGAGCGCTGAATCCCGATCCGGAGCCCGAAAAAGGCTTCTACTATCGATCCGACCATTTCTCTTTTGCGCGGGTTGGGATTCCAGCTTTCTACGCCGATCCAGGAATCGAGTACTTGGACAAGCCCGAAGGGTACGGTCTCCTTAAGCGCGAGGAGTACACCGCCAACGATTACCACAAGGTCTCAGACGAGGTAAAGCCCGATTGGGATCTCTCGGGCGCCGTTGAAGATCTGACGTTTATGTACGAGCTCGGGTCAATGGTGGTTGAAAGTGACGGGTGGCCCGAATGGAGTCCGACGTCAGAATTTAGGGCGGTCCGGGAGCGCCAGCGCCCATAGTTTCGCGCCATCTCAAGATGTGGCAGAGGGCTAAGTTGGCAGGTCGTGGCCTTCTGTGGGCACAAGCCGAAGGGCGGTGATCCGCTGCAGGACGGGTGGATGCGAGTGGTGAAGAACGACATCGAGTGGATGCGGCGTCAGGTTCGACAGGCTGTCTGCGGAAAGCTTTTTGAGTGCCGTGACCAAATGCTCGGCGTGTCCCGTCGTCTTGGCGGCGAATGCATCGGCTTCAAACTCGTTCTTCCGTGAGACCGCGTTGACATACAGCGAGAGCGCCAACTCCACCGGAGTAAATAGCAACCCGAAGAAGACGAGACCGGCATAGACCGACGTTTCGGTCATCGAGAACGCCTCGAACAGTTCCCGACGCTCAAGTACAAGCGACAGAACGAAAAAGAGTCCTCCAAGATACCCAATCTGCAAAACCATGCTCTTCACAATGTGACCCCTCTTGTCATGGCCAACCTCGTGCGCGACGACTGCAACGAGTTCGGCAACAGAATAGTTTTCGACCAGCGTGTCGAATAAACCGATCCGTTTGTTGCCGCCGAATCCGGTGAAGAAGGCGTTTGCCTTCGAAGACCGTTTCGACCCATCAATGACGAAGATGTCTCTAAGTGGGAACGCGACGGACTGTGCATACGACATGATCGACTCCCGGAGTGGTCCCTCCTGGAGGGGCGTGAATTTGTTGAAGAGTGGCATGAGCCAGGTCGGTGCGACGAATTGCACTACCAGGACGAAGAGAGTCGCTGCCATCCAGGACCAGAGCCAAGCCGATGGACCCGCCCATTGGAAGAAGAAGAGCACCCCAGTCATGATGATCCCGCCAAGAACACTGGCCAAGATGATGCCCTTGAGGAAGTCGGCTACGAAGGTCCCGGGCGTAGTTCGGTTGAAGCCGTATCGCGTTTCGATTACAAAGGTTCTGTAGATCTTGAACGGCAGTGTTAGCAGCAGCGATCCCAACCCGATCGACCCGAGATATAGGAGCCCTGTGCGGATAGGACCGTATCCGAGTCCTCGCACGGTTTGGTCGAGCCAATCGAAGCCCCCGACCTGCCAGACCGTCAGGATAACGATCAAGCTAACGGAGCTCAGAACCAGCCCGAATCGCGTCTGGCTCCGTGTGTACTCCTGGCTGCGAGCGTACCGATCGGCGTCAAACACGTCCGCAAAGTCCGATGGAACAGTGGGATTGAGTGAGCGCAGGCTAAGTGTGCTCGATAGCACTGACAGTGCGTATTCGCCCAGGAGGGCCACCACGATAATTACCGCATAAATGTTCAAGCTGGGTCTCGCTTCACAACCGTTTTTTCTCCAACAATATAGCGAATCTACCGATCCGGCGACGCCGATTTCCTAACTGACCCGCCTACTGGGCGGAAAATCTCTTCGTACGTTAGGCTTATCCAGCAGGGGAGAGAAAAACTTGAGTAAGGTGCTGGTCTTGTTTTTGAAACAGGCCGCCATTCCTCGATTGACCGTTTGGCTTGCAAATGACGACAGCGCAAGAGACCCGGGAGACTTATCGGCCGATTGATCTTCGAAACGTCTCAAAAACACCGCAGTGGAGCCAGCTTGACGGGGAGATCCGCGAAGCGATCGAAGTCGTGGGCCAGGTCCTACCCTTTAGAACAAATCAGTATGTTCTGGAAAACTTGATCGATTGGTCTCGGGTTCCTGATGACCCTATTTTTCAGCTGGTTTTTCCGTGTCGCCAGATGCTCTCTCCCGACGATTTTGATGTCGTCCGTGACCTGAAGAGCCGGGATGCCGGAGGAGCAGAGCTCAAAGCCTCCGTTAATCGCATCCGGCGAGGACTTAATCCGCATCCGGCCGGTCAGATGACCCACAACGTGCCGATGCTTGACGGGCGGCCCTTGCAAGGGTTACAGCACAAGTATCGCGAGACGGTACTGATCTTTCCGTCGGCGGGGCAGACCTGCCACGCGTACTGCACGTACTGCTTCCGGTGGGCTCAATTTGTCGGCCTAGATGATCTGAAGTTCCAAGTGCAGGAGACCGACGACTTCGTGGCTTATCTGGCCAAACATCCGGAGGTGAGTGACGTTTTGATTACCGGCGGTGACCCGATGATCATGCGTACGAAGGTGCTACGTCGGTACATTGAGCCGCTGCTCGTGCCAGAGCTTGAGCATATCCAGAACATCCGGATCGGCACGAAAGCGCTTGCCTATTGGCCACAGCGTTTCGTCTCGGACAAGGATGCTGACGATTGTCTAGAGCTATTCGAGGAAGTGGACGCAGCAGGCCGTCACCTGGCGGTCATGGGCCACTACTCTCACCCAGTAGAGTTTGAGTCTGGGATGGCGCGGGAGGCGATCCGGCGTGTCAGGAATACCGGTGCCCAAATCCGGATGCAGGGACCGCTCATTCGTC
>Ga0315338_1003205_pt1 | contig 14654 bp, 20 predicted proteins | sample ASW8metaG_FD_204518 | JGI IMG/M metagenome (GOLD analysis project Ga0315338, IMG submission 204518) | Ammonia-oxidizing marine archaeal communities from Monterey Bay, California, United States - ASW #8 | ecosystem: Environmental > Aquatic > Marine > Coastal | place: USA: California | collected... | reverse complement strand
ACTTCCTAATTCAAGATTTTCACTAAGAAAATTTTGGGAAGAACCAAATAAGGGAAATTATGATGTTATTGTAGATTGTAATGATGATCAAAAGTACAATGAAGCTAGTGAACTAATATATAATGAAGGATTTTCAGTTATTCCAAAAAAAGGAAGGGGATTAATTTCTCAAGAAAAAATAATACCAGATTTTTCATGGAATTATGATTCTGAAGAACCAAATTTAATCAATAAACTTCTAAATATTAAATTATCTCCAGAAAATGAAGATATTATTTTAGATGAAATCAAAATTGAAATAACATCTCCAGAAACTATGAAAAATATTGAGATATATATTGATAAAAATAAAGATGGGTTAATAAATCCTGTAGATAAACTAATTGGAAAATTAGAAACATTAAATGAAAATGCATTAATTGGATTAAACTATATACTCAATGAAGGAATTAGTGAAGATCTTATTGTAGTTTTAAAAATGTATGAAGAATCTAAAATTGGAAATTATTCATTAAAAATAAATTCATTAAAGGGTATTGGAAGGTCCTCCGAAGAAACAATAACCTTTTTTGGAGTCCCCGTTAACTCAAATACTCTAAAAGTTAATAATAGAAAAACTTGTTTAGGGCAAATTGATTTAGAAATAACTCCAAATCCAATTTTAATAAGTGCCCCCTCTAAATTTAAAATTTCTGGATTAAATGGGTGCGATAAATTTAAGGCAGAAATAAAAACTAATGCTTGTTACAATCCTAAAAAAATAAATGAATGTGAAATTAATAATAATACTTGCGAGATTGAAAATACCTTTAATCCAGGTACTTATGCAGTATGTGTTGATAAAAACAAAGATGGAGATTACCTAGATTTTGGAGAAAATAACATCAAAAAATTAATTGCAAAATTTCCAGAAATTGAAGAAAATAAAACAAAAGAAAATGAAATTGAAGAAGGAACCTCACCCATAACTGGAGAAGTTATTGAAGAATCTAATAATTTTAGTATTCTAAAAAAACAAACGCCCCTTCTAATACTTTTGGAAATAACTTTACTATTAATTTTAACAATGTTAATATTAATTTTTATTAAAATGTCAAAATCAAAGAAAACCCAAAAAGATTAAACATTTAAACCTTAATTTTATATTCTTTCTATGTTAATAGGACTTGTCGGAAAGCCATCATGCGGAAAATCAACTTTTTTTAAAGCATCTACACTTGCAGATGTTCTTATTGCTAGTTACCCTTTTGCAACTATAAAAGCAAATCACGGCATAGCCCATGTTAAAATAAAATGTATAGAGGAGGAATTTGAAACAAAATGCAATCCTCAAAAAGGATATTGTATTCAAGGTAATAGATTTGTCCCAATAGAATTAATGGATGTTGCAGGGTTAGTTCAAGGGGCAAGTGAAGGAAAAGGGTTAGGAAATCAATTTCTTGATGATTTAACTGCGGCAGATGCATTTATCCAAATAATAGATATTTCTGGAGAAACAGATGAAGAAGGAAACGAAACAAAAAATTATAACCCTATACAGGATATCAAAATGCTTGAAAAAGAATTAGATTTATGGTATCTGGGAATCTTAAAAAAAGCATGGAAGGCGATTTCAAAAAACATTCAAACTTCTAAATCAGATTTTTCAAAAACAATTGCAAAACAATTCTCTGGATTAAAAGTTAATGAAGATGATGTTCGAGAAGTAATATTAAAAAATAATTTTGACGTAGAAAGGTGCTCTCAATGGGATGAAATAACTCTTGAAAAATTTGCCCAGGGATTAAGACATATAAGTAAACCTATGATAATTGCTGCAAATAAAATTGATAGACCTTCAAGTAATGAAAATCTAAAAAAACTAAAATCAGAATATCCTGAATTAATAATTATCCCTTGTAGTGCAGATTCTGAATTAGCCTTAAGAGAGGCAAATAAAGCTGAATTAATTGAATATATTCCTGGAGAAAATAATTTTAAAATATTAAAAGAACTAAATGAAAAACAAAAAGAAGCTTTAGAGAATATTAAAAAAAATGTCTTAGAAATTTATGGTTCGACAGGAGTTCAAGAAATTTTAAATAAAGTAGTCTTAGATTTACTAAAATATATTGCAATTTTTCCAGCATCCGCAAATAAATTAGGAGATAGTAAGGGAAATATTCTTCCAGATTGTTTCCTATTACCTAACAATTCAACAGCATTAGATTTTGCATATTTCCTTCATTCAGATTTTGGAGATAACTTTATCAAAGCAATTAATGCTAGAACAAAACAAGCTGTTGGAAAAGACTATTCATTGAAACATAGGGATGCATTAGAAATAATGACTAAATAATCGAAATATAAAAATCACCTAAATCTTATTAAATAAAAATTTCTATTCCTAACTCCCTATGAAATGTTATTATGGATCTAAATTTGATGAGGATTTAAAAGAGATTATATATATCCCTTGGGTACTCTATGCAATCGGTGAAAAGGGAGAATTTAATTATGCAGATATAAATGAACTCGAAAATGAAACTATAAGAAATATAAAAGGGACCTCAAATTATGAAAGATTTAATCTAAAAATAATTGAAGTACCTGATGATTATATAGTAAAATTTAACAATGCTTGTTTTAATGGAAAAAAGAAAAAAAGTTGGAAAAGATTAAATATGATTATTGATTTTGTATTAGAAAGTGTAGAAGATATACATGAGAAAGAATATAACAAGGAATGGTGGGAAAAAGGTGAACCCTGGGATGAAAACTTAGAGTAATAATGGGAATAAAATACGAACATGCTCCAGATATACAAACTAAAGTTGATGAACTTGCGAGGTTTCTATTTCCTCATGTAAAGTTAGATTCTGTAGTTTGTTTAAGAAGTCATGGGAGTTCTAGTAAAAGAACTATTGCAAGATGTCATGCCCTTGGAAAAGCTATGCAACTTGCACTGAATAGAAAAGGATTTTATCTTATTGAGGTTCTTTCAGAAAGATATGATAAACTACCTCAGGGAGATCAGCTTAAAACACTTATTCATGAATTAATGCATATTCCTAAATCATTTGGAGGGGGGTTTAGACATCATGATTATGTATGTGATCAAAATGTTGAAATACAATATCAAAAATATCTCAAGATAAAATATCCCACAATTACAATTGAAAGAGGACCTAAAAAAAGATGGTGGTAGATTTTTCATTTAAAATTAATAAAAAAACATTTACATTAAAAGTTAAGAAACTAACAACATTAATAGATCAATCTTCAGGATTAATGTTTAAAAAAAATTCCCCGCCATTACTATTTATTTTTAAAAAGCCTAAAAGAATAGGCATACATTCTTTATTCTGTAAAAAATTTATTGCAGTTTGGTTTCTAAAAGAAAAAATTATAGATATTAAATTAATAAAGCCTAATAAATTTTTAATAAAACCAAAAAATAAATTTGATAGATTATTAGAAGTGCCATCTAATAATCCCCAATTTAAAAAAATTCTCAATTTTATCGACGAAGCATAAGAAAGGTTTATATAGGAAATTGAATTTGATAAAAGATATTAATCAAAAGGAGGTTAATAACATGGGAAAGATCATAGCCAAAAATGTTGTTGAAAGAAAATCAGGTTATCTTTACTATGTAGATGCTAAGGGAAATGTTTGTGAGGCTAAAATGGCCAGGGGTGGAAAAAAGAAAAAAAAGGCAACTACTAAAAAGAAAACAGCAAAAAAATCTACTAAAAAGAAAAAATAAACTTTCAGAGCTAAAAATTTAATTTTTATTTTTATTATTTACTTATTTTTATTAAAAAGAGATACCTAAAACATTTTAAATCCATAATTTCTATTTATTTTATATGTTAGATAACCTATCCTCCGCGTTAAAGAAAGGATTTGATAAAATAGCTGGAGCTGTATTTATTGACAAAAAAACAATAGAATCTGTAATTAAAAATCTTCAAAGAGCCCTAATTCAAGCAGATGTAAATATACATTTAGTTAAAGAAATAGGAGAGAAAATAAAAAAAGAAGCAGAAAATGAAAAAATAAAAGGTATTGAAAGAAAAGAACATCTAACAAAAATTTTGCATGACGAAATATTAAATCTTCTTGGAGCTGAAAAAAAAGAATTAAAAATTAATAAAAACGAAAAAACGAAAATAATGCTGGTAGGACTTTATGGTAGTGGAAAAACTACAACTTCGGGAAAATTAGCAGCATACTATTCTAAAAGAGGATTCAAAACTTGTCTAGTTGGATTAGATGTACATCGTCCTGCAGCTGCAGATCAGTTAGAACAACTTGGGAAAAAATTAAAAATCCCTGTTTTCATAAATAAAACTAAAAAAAATGCTTTAGAAATCTATAAAGAATTTGAGTCAAAAATAGATCAATATGATTTAGCCATAATAGATACTGCCGGAAGACATAATTTAGATGAAGATTTAGTGGATGAAATTGAATCTTTAAATAAAAAAATAAATCCCAAACATAAAATTTTAGTTATCCCTGCAGATATTGGGCAAGCTGCAAAAACCCAATCTTCTGAATTTCAAAATTCAATAGGCATAGAGGGCGTAATAATAACCAGAATGGACTCTACTGCTAAAGCAGGAGGTGCACTTACTGCATGTAATGAAACAAACTCTCCAGTTTTCTTTATAGGAACTGGTGAAAAAATGAATGATTTTGAAACATTTAATCCAAAAACATTTATTTCAAGACTTTTAGGGCTGGGAGATTTAGAAGGACTTTTAGAAAAAGTAGAATCTGCAATAGATCAAAAATCTCAAAAAAAATTAAGTAAAAAATTAGAGGAGGGAAAATTTAATTTAAGAGACTTTCAAGGACAATTAAAACAAATGGGAGGCATGGGGAGTCTATCTAAAATAGCCGGAATGATTCCAGGGATGGGAAAAGCAAAAATACCAGATAATTTGATGGATACTCAAGAGGAAAAAATGAAAAAATGGGAACATCTAATAAACTCTATGACTCAGGAAGAAATAGACAATCCAGAAATTCTTGAAAAGGAAACTTCAAGACTTTCAAGAATAGCAAAAGGTTCTGGGGCCACTACCTCTGATGTTAGACAATTATTAAAACAATATAAAATGTTAAAAGAACTTGCAACTGGTGCAGGAGATCTTTCATCAATAGATCCAAGTCAAGGATTATCTCAAAAACAAATGCAAAAGCTTGCAAAAAAATTTGGCAAGAAAATGAAATTTTAAAATGAAACAAATCCAACAAGGTGCTGAAGCCATTATCTATCAAGACAAAGAAAAAATAACTAAACTTAGAACCTCAAAATCATACAGACTTCCAATCCTAGATAACAAACTAAGAAAATCAAGAACAAAGGCTGAGGCAAAAATCATTAACAAATTACAATCAATCATTCCAGTTCCAAAGATTATAGAAACTGATAATCTAGAAAAAATAGAAATGGAATTTCTAGATGGAAAAAAACTATCAAAACATTTAGAACAACTTAATTGGAAAGAATTAATGAAACAACTAGGAGAAACTCTAACTAAACTTCACAACCAAGACCTAATCCATGGAGATCTTACAACAAGCAATATGATCTTTAAAGATGATTTAGTTTATCTAATAGATTTTGGCCTAGGATTCCATTCACATAAAATAGAAGATAAGGCTGTGGACTTACATTTATTAAAACAAGCTCTAGATGCCAAACATTTTTCAATCTTTCCAGAAGCATACAATATTATTCTAAAAAACTACAAAGCCAACCAACATGATCTAATTATAAAAAGGATTGACACAATAGAAAAAAGAGGAAGATATAGACATTAAAAAAATCTAAAAATTAAAAGCCATATTAAGGCTCCAAAAATCCATCCAAAAATAACATCACTCCAAAAATGTTGTTTTAATTTCACCCTCATAAACCCTTCTAAAAGTATAGTAAATAAAATTAATAAATTAATATAATTATTATTAAAAAAACTTATTATTATTAATCCTAAAATCGTAGCCCTTAAAGCATGCGCACTTGGAAAACTATTTGCATCAATCTTTTCTAACCAATTTTTATATTTAACTTTTTTAGGCCTTTCTTTAAAATAAATAGAACGAACTACAAAAAATATAACATAAACTAAAAATAATGCAATTATCAGTTGATAAAATACACCTATAAATCCTAAAAATAAAAATAAAAGACTAACAAAAATATACAGTGGCAGTCCTCCAAATGAACTAATATCCTTAAGATTTTCTTTAAACACCATCTTTACCTTATAAATTAATAGCCCCACCCGGATTCGAACCGGGGTCACAGGTTCCAAAGACCTGTATGCTTGACCACTGCACTATGGGGCTACTGATAATGAAATGAACATAAGCTTTAAAAACCTTATTCTAGACAAATAGATATGGTAAAAACAAAAAATGAATTAAAAAAGCCAACCTGGTTAAAATATACCAAGGAAGAAGTAATAGCTATAATCAAAAAACTATCTGAAAAAGACATTACTTCAGAAAAAATAGGCCTTATACTTAGAGACCAATATGGAATTCCTAGCATTAGATTATATGGTATAAAAATGAAAGAAGCTATGGGGGATAAATTCCAGGAACCTACTACCATAAATCTTGAAAATAAGCTTCAAAAAATCATAAACCATTTTAAAAAAAATAAACAAGATAAAAGATCTGAAAGATCATTAGTAATTACAAAATCCAAACTTAAAAAAAGAACGGATTATATGAAAAATTAAATATTCTAAAAAGAGGAATATGATTGATTACGTTAAAAAATTTTCAAAAGAGCTACTGCAAAGAATAGGTGAAGAAAAACTACACGTAGTAAGTCACTTCGATACTGATGGGATTACTTCTGCAGCAATATTTTCAAAAACATTAGAAAGGTTGGGAAAACAATTCTCAATGAAAATAATTAAACAATTAAATCAAGAAGAAATAAATCTTTTTCCAAATGACAAATTAATTGTAATTTTAGACCTAGGATCTGGAAGTCTGAATGAGTTATCAAAACTTCCTAATGAAATTTTTATTATAGATCATCATGAAATTGAAAAAGAAAACCTCCCACCAAATATAACTATTTTAAACCCTCATCTAAAAAATCTAGAAAATTTTTGCTCTGCAGAACTAACTTATTTAGTTTCAAGAGAAATTTCAGAAGATAACAAAAATCTATCTCATTTAGCAATCTTAGGGATGATTGGAGATATTATGGAAAAAGATATTAATCCAATAAGGGATCAAATAATAAAAGAATCTAATGTAAATATAAAAAAAGGGTTATTAATTTATCCATCTACAAGACCTTTAGATAGAACCTTAGAATATTCCTCACGCCCATTTATTCCAGGAGTTACTGGAAACTCTGAAGGGACTTACGATTTATTAGGAGAAGCAGGAATAGGAAAATTTGGAAAAAAGTATAAGTCACTAATAGATCTAACTAAAAAAGAAATGAAGGACTTAACTACCTCAGTCATGTTAAGAATGTCTTCTAAAGAAGTTCAAGAACATGTTGGAAATTTATACCTAATAAAGCTCTTTAATAAAATAGAAGATGCAAGAGAAATTTCGGCAATGATTAATGCATGTAGTAGAATGGGAGAGCCACAAATAGCCCTTTTATTTTGTTTAGGAAATAGCATTGCAAGAAAAAAGGCAGAAAAGGTACATATAAAATATAGGCAACAAATAATTTCTGGATTAAAATTTGTAGAAAATGCTGAAAAAATACAGGGCAGGGAATTTGTTTTAATAAATGCTAAAGATAATATAAAAGATACAATTATTGGAACAATTAGTTCCATAATCTCATTTTCCTCGACATACCCTAAAGGAACAATAATAATAGGTATGGCAAATAATGGAGATTATATAAAAATTTCATCAAGAATGGTTGGAAGAGACTCTAATAGGAATCTAAAAAAATTAATAGAATCTGTAGTAAAAACAATAGGAAGGGGAGATTCCGGAGGACATAAAAATGCAGCAGGATGTACAATTCATAAAGAAGATGAAGAAAAATTCATAGAATTAATAAAAAAACAATTAGAATTTGAAATGATTAAAGTCTAATTGTATCCAAAGATTTAAAAACTCTTTTTTTATATTTTCAATATGTCATATAGATTTATTAAAATAAGATGTCAATCATGTAAAAATGAGCAAATCATATTTGAAGGCGCAACAACAAAAGTTAAATGCCTTATTTGTGATACTCCATTAGCTGAGCCTAGGGGTGGAAAAGCAGAGGTAAAGGCAAGAGTAATTGAAGTTCTTAATTAATAATAACACTTTAATAATTAAATTAACTATTTTTAGAATAAAATGAACAAATATAATGAATTAGAGGAAGGTCAAATCGTACTTTGTACTGTAGAAAAAATAGTTGGAACTACTGTCTTTGTTAAAATTGAAGAAAATAAAGAAGGTACAATAACTACTTCTGAAATTTCACCTGGAAGAATTAGAAATCTAAGAGATTATGTAGTTCCTGGAAAAAAAATTGTTTGTAAAATTCTTAGAATTTCTGGAGATAAAATATATCTTTCATTAAGAAGAGTTAAGCAATCTGAAAAAAAAGAACTTTTAGAAAGAGTTTCTAAAGAAAAATCATATAAGGCCATTTTAAAAACTGTATTAAAAGATAATTCAAAAGAGATTATTCAAAAAATAAATGAAGAATATCCATTAATTGAATTTTTTGAAGAACTAAAAGGAAATAGCAAATTAATAGAAAAATTTGTTGATAAAAAAAATTCTGAAAAAATAATCAAAATACTTGAAACCAAAAAAGAAAAACCAAAGGAAATAAGGCAAAATTTTAAATTATCTAGTAAGTCTTCAGAAGGCATAAATATAATTAAAGAAATTTTAAAAGAATCATGTAAAGATACTGATTGTGAGCTAAGTTATCTTGCTGCGGGCAAATATAGATTATCAATTACTGGAAATGAATTTAAAAAACTAAAAACAGATAGTAACAAAACCCTAGATTTTATAGAAAAACAAGCAAGAAAAAAGAATTGTTCTTTTGAAATGAAAAAAAATTAAATATAATTTCTTACCTCTTTTTTTACAATTTCCATATCCTTTTCCCATTCATCAATTAATTGTCTTCTATAAATTATTGCAGCAGGATGAAATAAAGGTATTAGTTTTATTTTTAATTCATCAATTTCTATATCTTGAATCTTCCCATGAACTTTAGTTATTCCTGGTTGATCTTTCATCTTTTGCACATCTCCCAAAGATAAAAAAAATTTTGTAGCATAATTTCCAAGAGAACAAACAACTTTGGGATTAATATCTTTAATTTGTTTTAACAACCAAGGAGTATGAGCCATTATCTCTTCTGGCAATGGATTCCTATTTTCTGGAGGCCTACATTTCAATATATTTACAACATAGACATGGTCTAAACTTAATCCAACTTTCTCTAATAATTTATCTAAATTCTTACCGGCAGCTCCAACAAAAGGTAACCCTTGTTCATCCTCATTTCTTCCAGGAGCTTCACCAACAAATAAAATATCTGCATTCAAATTTCCCTTTCCTACAACAATATTCAAACAATCCTTACATATTTTAGTATTTTTAGCTAATTGAATTGGATCAATATTCATTTTAAAGAGCTATTCATCAACAACTCCTGCATTAGTTACAAAGAATATGCATTCATTATCTGGAAGATTAGGGCTATCAATTAACTTTGCAACCCTACTTCCTTTCTTACCCCTTCGAATATACATCCTGTAAGTACTTGCATGCCCTACAATATTTCCTCCAATAGCAGTGGTGGGATCTCCAAACATCATAGCAGGATTTGCCATAACTTGGTTTGTAACATAAACCCCCAAATTAAATTGTTCTGACATTTTCATTAAATTATGTAAGTATTTATTTAATTTTTGCTGCCTGTCTGCTAATTGGCCTCTTCCGCTAAACTCTGCCCTAAAATGTGCAGTCAAACTATCTACAACAACTAACCTTATAGGTTCTCCATTCTTAACTAATTCTCCAACTTTATCAATAAGTAATATTTGGTGATCACTATTAAAAGCTCTAGCAACAAGAATATTTTTCAAAACACTTTCTGGATTTAAACCTTTTTCTTCAGCAATCTGTTTTATTCTTTCCGGCCTAAATGTTCCCTCAGTATCAATATACACTGCCTTCCCATCAGCACCCCCCTGTTCAAGAGGTAATTGGACATTAACAGCTAAACTTAAGCCCAATTGGGTCTTACCACTACCATAAGCCCCAAAGGCCTCAGTTATAGCTTTTGTTTCCATACCTTTTCCCCCTAGAAGATCATCTAATTCTTTACTTCCACTTGTAATATAACAAACCTCTTTTCTCTTTTCAGCAAACTCTAAGCCATCTTGAAAACCAAGATCCATCATTTGTCTTGAAGCTTGTATTGCTTTTCTTGCAGCACTTTCTCCCAATCCAGAAACGGCACTCAGCTCCTTGGGCCCCAAAACTGCAATACCCATTAAATCAAAAATTCCTGCACTCTCTAATTTTTCAACAGCAGCAGGACCTACGCCCGGCAAATCAGAAAGTTTCATTTCTTCTTCTTTTTCTTTTTTCTTTTTTTTAGTTTTTTTATCTTTTTTTTCTTCAACTAATTCTTCTTCTGGTTCTTCTTCAATTTCATTATCTTCAAGTTCATTATCTTCAATTTCTTGCTCTTCCACTTCTTTTTTGCTTATTTTTTTACTAGCCATACAAAATCTATAAGAAAATTACTTATAAGGATTACCTAAATTTGTTATATATATTCAAAAAAACTAGAAATTAAACTACAACTATAAAAAATAAAAATAAATTTACAAAAATCATAACCATAAATAACATTTCTTCAAATCTTCCACCAGTTATTAATGGTCCTGAACTTTTCCATTTCATAGGCCAAAAAGGTTGTATTCCTTCTTTAGTAAATGAGTCACAAAATAAATGAATACTGTAACCTACAAAAAAGCCTAAACTTGCAATGGGCCATTTTAAAGCTATCAGAAGAGAAATAAATGCCGCAGTTGTAAAACTATGGATTATTCCCCTATGCCTAACTAAAAATTGAAGAGGCCTAAAAATTAAATGGCGGCCATAACTACTCCTATTAGTATCTAAATCTGGAATCATAGTTGCTAATAAAACCATAATTGTGAAAACAAGTTTATTACTCACATGGCTAATAAATAAAAGTATTCCCAATACTGCAAAAATCATATGTGATTGAATTAACATTTTTCCTCTATTAAAACAAAAAAGAATTCTTAATAAAACTTACTTTTCTAATTTTTCAATTAATTTATCCAAATTAATTTCCTCAAATTCAGAAACAATAAAATCATTACTATTAAACATTTGATTTCTCCTAATTTCTCCCTTGACAACCATCTCCTTACCCAAAAACTCTTTCTTTTTTATTGCAAATAATTCATTATTTTCTAATTCCTCTCTAGGAATTATTTTATCCAAAACATCTGAAAAGATAGTTGCCCTTGTAGAATCAGTCCCATCATCTAAAACTAAACTTAATAATGCCCTTTTCTCAGGAATAACCTTCCCATGATCATTACATTCTCCTCCCTCTCCCACCTTTCTCCTACACTCTGGACAAACTTCAAAAAACTTTGGTTCAAAAATATTAACAATAAATGCTCTTACAGAAACTTTATCATTTGGATTAAAATCTTTAATCTCTTTTTCAAAAATAGGTTTTTCTAAAACTATATTTTCTATATTTTTTTCAGAAATCTTTATCTCAGAAAAACTTCCCAGATGTAATTCTCCATTCCTTATACTTGCATTGCCTATTTCCACAAAAGAATCTTGTTTAATCTCACCCTTTTCAATTAAAGCTATATGATTTTCATCCCATAAAACAGTTCTTACATTACTAGTATCATCTGCCAAAGTAAAACTACCAATTTTTCCACTTCTATTATTTTTACTATATTCTCTTACTGGAAATAACTCTATAATCTTGCCAATAATATTTATATTCCTCATTCCAGAAACCATGTGGGAAACTTTAATCAATTGTTTATCAAAATTAATATTTAATTCTGCAGCAATAACCTGTGCAGCTCCTTCTTTACTTATTAATCCTGAAAGTTTAGCCTGCTTTGCCTCTATTTTTCTCTCAATATCTTCTACAGGCATTCCAGAATTTTCCGAGATAAATTCAATAAGTTGCTGATAATTTCCTTCCATTCGCACCCTTTTTGCTCCTTCAATCTTAAAATTCAATTTTGTTTATAAGAATTATGGTTAACTAAAACAACCAAAAATTTATAACTTCAATTTTTTAAATTTAAAATAAGAATTTTATAAGAGAAATCTTTATAAACAAAAAATTCAAAAAGATAACATGGGAACTGCACTAATAAAAATAAAGATAATGCCAGAAGGTCCAGATACCAATCTTGAAGAAATTGAAAATAATGCTGAAAAGATAATCTTAGATAATCAGGGAGAAAAAATTCAAAAAGATAGAGAGCCAGTCGCATTTGGAATTAATTCTGTTATCTTAAATTTTGCTAGAGATGAAAATCTAGACAATGATGAAATGTTAGATACTATTAGAAAAATAGAGCACGTTACTTCTGCAGAAATTATTGACTTCCGTAGAGCATTTGGGTAATGAAAATTAATTAAGCAATATTTCCTTCTGATAATATTCCTATAATTAAAAATCTAATTCCTAATGCAACTAATACCCATGAAGCAATAAAATTTGGTATTGGAGTTCCAAAAATACCAGTTTGGGATAATAATGCTATTCCTCCAACAATCATACAGAGAATTCCCATAAATTTATTGAATCTTATAAATCCTAAAATAATTATTGTTAAAGGCAATATTATTGGATTAAAAAATATCTCTGGGAGAAAATCTATAAATTCTATAAAAAGACCATAATCTTGAGCAAGGAATATTCCGGCTACAGCAATTGAAATCATTCCTAACAATACTAATAGTTTGTTCATAAAACTAAAAATGAAACGTACTTTAAAAGATTAGCGATAAATATATTAACTCAATTAATTAAAAATAATCATGGCATTCACATTGGAACAAGCTGAGGAGATTAAAAAAAAGATTATAGAACAAGTAGATTCTCTTCCAAATGAAAACAAGGATGAAATAAAAGAATATGTTTCTAAACTTAATGAAGAAGGTTTAGAAGAATTTCTAAAACAAAATAATATAACTGTATCCGATGCAGGATTAAATCAAGATAAGTCAATATTTGAATTAATTGTTCAAGGTCAAATCCCAAGTTATAAAATTGCTGAAGACAACAATTCGATAGCAATTCTTGAAATAAACCCAGTCTCAGAAGGTCATGTTATTATTATTCCTAAAGAAAAAACAGAACTCAATGAAGTTATTGAAAAAACCAAAGAATTAACTGAAAAAGTTTCAGATAAAATAAAAAAAGAATTAAGTCCTGAAGAAATTGGAGTTAAGGAATTTGAAGTTCAAGGATATTCTGCGGTTAGTATTCTTCCAATGTATAAAGATAAAGAATTAAAAAAAGAACAGGCAGAAGAAAGTAAATTAAAAGAGCTTAAGGAAAAACTTACTGAGGAAGTAATTCAAATAGTTCCTCCCGAAGAGCCTAAAAAAGAAGAACCAGAAGAAGAACCAGAAGAAGAACCAGAAGAAGAAGAGAAGGAACTTCCAAAAATTAGTTTTAGAGTTCCTTAAATTAAACCAAGTTTATTCATCCATAATAATCCAACTAATCCAATTAAAAAGCTTGGAGTAAATGGAACCCCATATCTCACCAATATTTTTCTTTTATATTTTTTCTTTATTAAATTCAATTCATTTTTAGAAACACCTTGCCAATCTTTTCGTATTTTCTTCCCACCCACAAACAAATCTTCATGCAACCAATCTCCCACAGTTAAATCTTGAGGATTTATCTTTTTAATCATGCAGCTATGTTCTACTGCCCTAGTATATGCAAATAATAATGGAAACAAAATAAAAATTAATCCTACAGCTATAAATTCAATTCCAACAAAATAACTAATTCCTCCCCAAATAACTGCAAATAAAACTGCAAATAAAAATAAAGATTTCATTTTTCTAAACTCAATTATAAATTCCTTTTTAAAATTTTTTAGATTAATAAAAATTAATGCAAAAGACCATGTAAAAACATAGATACTCCCTCCTAATAAAAATAGCATTATAAACAGTCCAAATATTTTGAAATTTGCAATCCAGTTATAACTTAAAGGCAAAATTGTACCTAATGCTATTAGTAATTTAGCATCTCCTCCTGCAAATAATCTAGAATAATAGAAAACATTTCCCAATAATAAAAATATCCCTAACCCTATCAATCCATTAAAAAAATACCAATAATTGCTAATCTCTACTGAAATTGCTAACCTATATGCCAGCGCAATTCCAATCAAACTAAAATTCCAAATATTATCTACTTCCCTTCTCCTCATATCCTGAATTATAGCTCCTATAATCCAAACAAATGCTAATAAAATCAAAAATAAATTTTCATTGTTTATCCACTCAATCATTTTTACCTCTTAATTATATCTTCTCAAATCATAAAATTTATTAATTAATCAGAATATTTTTTCTTCTCCTCAGTTGGG
>Ga0315338_1003204_pt1 | contig 14669 bp, 17 predicted proteins | sample ASW8metaG_FD_204518 | JGI IMG/M metagenome (GOLD analysis project Ga0315338, IMG submission 204518) | Ammonia-oxidizing marine archaeal communities from Monterey Bay, California, United States - ASW #8 | ecosystem: Environmental > Aquatic > Marine > Coastal | place: USA: California | collected... | reverse complement strand
TGATATTGTTTTGAGAGGCGATGTCCAGCATTGATAAAGAGAAGCTTCCCGACATATCCGTCTGTTTTTGCCCAATGAATCTCGTATCCCCAAGGTTTTTCTATTTTAGTCATTTAGTTTCTCCAATTCGTATTCTTCAAATCTCATTTTGTCATTGTGTTTGGTTCGATAGACTTCGTATACTACCGTCGGTTTGTCGAAGAAGTCATATGAAAAAGTTCTCAAAACGATTCCAGTTCCTGCGTCTTTGACAATGCCATCAGTATACGGCTCACACCAGTTAATCATATCTCCTACTTTATGTGACATTTTTTGCCTTATAAAACTCTATCCAATGTTCTGCCATCTCTTCCATTAACATCTCGAAGGTGTATTTTGGCGACCACCCTAGCTCTGTTCTTATTTTTGTAGAGTCTCCGCGAAGATATGGTAACTCTTCTGGGCGCATGAATTTTGGATTCTGGACAACATTATCTTTGTAGTCTAAGTCGTGATATCCGAACACTAATTCGCACATCTCTCGAACAGAATGAGTTTCTCCTGTGGATACTACCCAATCTCCAGGCTCATCCTGCTGTAGCATAAGGTGCATCGCCCTAACGTAATCCCATGAATGCCCCCAGTCTCTATAGGAATCCATATTGCCAAGTTCTAGTTTATCTTGCAATCCAAGTTTAATTCTTGCGGCTGCTTTAGCAACTTTGTTTGTTACAAAGTTTGATCCTCTACGGGGAGATTCGTGATTGAACAGTATTCCGTTCGTAGTGTGCAACCCATATGCCCTTCTATAGTTTCGCACAATATTGTATCCAAATACTTTAGCACATCCATAAGGGGAGACAGGATTCATTGTTGTAGTTTCTCTTTGATAATTGTCTTCGTCAACTGTTAGTCCGAACATTTCCGACGACGAAGCTTGATAAAATTTAGACTTTGGACAGCATCTCCTATGCGCCTCTAACATGTTTAATACGCCGATAGCATTTGTTTGCGCTGTGAATTGAGGTATATCAAAACTTATTCTAACGTGCGATTGGGCGGCAAGATTATACACCTCATCTGGTTGTATGGCGTCTAATATCTTCTCTACTCCTCCCTGATCCGACAAGTCTCCATAGTGAGTGTTTATATTGCTTTCAAAGTGCTCCAACCTAGTGCTTTGATTCTCTGATGTTGAATTTCTTCTGACTATTCCATGAACCTCATATCCAAGTTCTAATAAATATTCGGATAGATAACTTCCGTCTTGTCCGTTTATTCCAGTTATAAATGCTTTTTTACTCATATCGTCTCCGTAAGTGCTGATGCTTGTGTTTTATTTATTAAAAACATCCATTGTAGTTAAATCTGGCCAATCAGTAACTGCCCATTTTTTAGGACTTGTTTCGATAGCTTGTGATAGTTTTTGTATCCCAAGAGTTGCAGTCTCTGGCGTCATATAATAGTGGAATCCATATGTGGCGATGTCTTGCTTTCTCCAAGGTTCATTAGGTATTCTACCATCATACGACATTTTCTTCAAATCATTTGCTGCTTTTTTATTATCAGTTAATATCATACCTCCTCTTCCTAGACTTAAATGTTTTCTATATTGAAAACTTAAACACATAAAGGTATTCGGTATGTAAGAGCCCTTCTCCCATAGAACTGCTGCATCAATTATATTTGTATCTCCAATATAGTAATAATCCTGCCACTCTTCGTCTCTCCAATCAAAATCAATATTTAATTTATTTCCAAGAAATGGGATAGAAATGTATGTTCTCTTCGGCACTGAAAAGTGTTTAACGTTTTGGTGTCTCATGCATAATTCGACTGCGTGCGTGCAACAATCTACTGCGACGGCATATGGAGATCCAAAGTATTGAGCAATTTGTCTCTCAAATTCTTCCACGGATTCAAAACTCATTTCTTTGCCTGAATGTTTAGACTTATCAAAGTTCCGTGTTCTTTATCCATGTGTGGAATGTATGCTTGCGAGTGATCGTCGAAGTGTGAGTGCTCTGTGTCTCTCCAATCCCAAGTCACAACATCATTGTACCCCGTCGTGTGCAATAGATTTGATAATGAATCCTCATCATACGTGGTTTTGTGATATATCCACCCATCCTGCATTTTCATCTTTCCGTATAAAGGACCAAGGAAGGAACCTAAGTCGCAGATGCCGTCTTGATATAACTGGCTCATTGAAGCAAAATCTGGTACTGCGAGGCGTAAAGTTCCTCCTTTTTTTAACTTATCGTGCCAATGACATAAGAGTGGGCGTATCTCTTCTCTATCAAAATACTCTATAACGTGACTAGCATATATCATATCTACAGAATTATCTTCATATGGTAAGTTACAGATATCCTTTGAATCTAGATGAGGATAGTCTCCACCATCAATATGAACCCAGCCTTCACCAAAATCTCTCCAGCCGCATCCTAAATTAATTCTAAGCATCAATAAATTCCTTGTCTAATTTTTGCCCTTCATATGGTCCAGTTTTATATTCATACACAATCGTGTCTTCTTCCAATATCTCATAAGTATGTCCGCCATAAAGAGTGAAACTGGCATCTCCTGCTTCCAATATGGGAGTAGCAATAATGGTATTGTCGATATCATAAAGTATGCACTTAACTCTTCCAGATATCACAACCCAAGATTCCTGTGCTATTTGTTCTTTATATGTTCTTTCTTTCGTAATATGTCTGTGAGGTGGAAATGTTTTGTCTTTTGGCATTTTTAACGCAGCGCATTGAATAAAGTTATTTTCTGGAACTATTTCGGTTCTTCCTTTGAAATCATCTATACGCACAACTATGTGCAATAACCTATTATTGTCTATCTTTGAATATATCTTTTCCATTTATGAATTTTCGTCTATAATGCTTTTTATGGTAGGCCAAATGTTATATTTGTACAATATCAATTCTCTCGCCTCCTTGAGTGCTTCTATTTGTACTGCTGTCGGAGGTTTGGATATAAATTCGATTATCTCTTTTATATCATAATTCTTAACATCTATTTGATAGAATGATTCCTGTGGGAAATATTCACCAAAATTGCTGGCTCCAGAGTATATTGGTAGAGTCCAAGATAATATGGAATCGCACGGCTTTTCAGACCATGAATTTGGATAATGAACGTTTTCCAACGCCAAAGAATACTCATAATCTTCGTGTCCCTTAAACTTGCACTTTCCATCATAATTCAACTCTCCCTTCCAATGCTTTGGCACAACTCCTTGAACGCCTCTGCCATAAACATCGATATTTCCATAACTATCGCAAAAATCTCTTAAAAATTGTAGCCTTTCGACGTATGCCGACATTGAACTCTTTCCGCTTGTAACTGTACTTATTTTTTTAGTCTTTTTAGGATAAGGCAATTTACACAGTTCATCGAACGGCATATTTATCCACCATGTTTGAATTGGATATATGGCGTCCATAGTGCCTTCGAAGAAAATGTCAGGAGGAAAACTATGACCCATAAAGTGAGGCCTAACTGTGTTTGGCTCTCGTTGCAGGTATATCACCTTAGACCAATCAACAGAATTAATGTCAGCCATTGTGAAGCCGTCGAGCGCTACAATATAATCCGCTTCGCCCTGGCATGACACCCCTTGTATATCTTTCCAAACTCCGTTATTGTTTGGAGTTTGATTGGAATATCGCCTTAACATGTCAACGGGAGATTCTCCCCACGTACCTACAAACATAACCTTTTTTGTCATACATTCTCCATAACTATTCTTTATACATTATAGCATGAACTCTATAAATTGCAAAATCTTTTTTCAACTTTATCAGTATTGCTTTATTTCCTATTAAAAGGAAATTCTAGTCCAGTATACATCTTAAATTGGTGGGAAGCTTGTGCAAGAGCCAGCGCTCGTCCAGTAGGCGTCGTGACAATACAGTCTATGAATTGATTTGTTAAAGATATCTCGGAAGATATATCGACAACAGGGGTGCAATTAAAAACTAGACTATCAGTTATAGTATGTATCTTTTCCCAGTCATTGCGATTTATATTAATGTATTCCTTACTAATATCTGCGGCGGCTTGTTTAACTGCATTAGCGTACCCGCCTGATCCCAATATATAAAAACCAGAATATTCTCTCTCTCTAAAAACTCCTTCTAAAAAGCTTTTGGCAGATAGATAGTCTGTGTTGTAGGCTGTCAATATACCATTGTTATTAATTACAGTATTCGCAGCGCCTATCTTCTCTGTTTTTTCTTCTATTGAGTCAACATATTCTAAAACTTTCTTTTTATACGGCATAGTAACGGCAAAGCCTTTAATGTCCAAGGCTCGAACTGCGGCTACTGCATTTTGTATGTTGTCAACAGAAAATGACTTATAGATCTTATTTAATCCACAATAATAAAACGCTGAGTTCATCATTTGGCATCCAGTGTTTCCTGCCTTCTCTGCAAAAGAACAATATATTTCAGTATCCTTATTTATCCAATTCATTAATCACTCTTTGCTTGATTTGTTCTTTGCTCAAACCATATTTCTCATAAAGATCTGATGGGAGTCCAGACTCTGGAAACACATCGTTGACGCCTATTCTGGTTAGCTTGCAGGAATTGCCAGACTCTGCCAACACTTCTGCAATTGCAGATCCGAGTCCGCCAACAATACTATGATCCTCTACTGTAAAGATATTGTCGCACAGATAGCTATATTTTAAGATTACGTCCCTGTCAATAGGTTTTATCGTCGTAATGTTTATAACTGCCACTGAAAGGTTTTTTGATCGTATCTCATCGGCTGCATTTATCACATCTGGCAATACGCATCCTGTTGAAAATATCGCTACGTCAGTTCCGTGAGAAAGAACCTGTCCTTTGCCAAAAACAAAGTCATAATCTTCTTCAAAGATTTCCTCGACTGGCTGGCGAGCTAGTCTAAGATAGTGAGGTGTCTCTAAATCATTTTCAGTTAGATATTTTACAACCGATACTGTTTCGTTGTATGTGGAAGGATTCAACACTACCATGTTTGGAAGCGAGCGCATAAGACTTATGTCTTCAAGTCCCATCTGCGTTACTCCATCTCTTCCGATAGCCAATCCACTATGAGTGCCGACTAAAATACAAGGAGCCTTTGAGTATGCCAGAGAGCACCTAATGGCATCGTATTTTCCCGTTAAGAAAGACGCAAAAGAAGCTAAAAATACCTTATATCCATATTCAGATAATCCAGATGCTATGCCAATCATATTATTTTCAGCAATACCAATCTCAAAAAATCTATTTGGATATGTCTCAGCGAATTTGTCTATCCTAGTCGCTTTAGATAAATCTGCACTAAGCACTATTATATCTTCGTTATCTCTTCCAGAAACTATTAATTGTTCTCCAAAACCATCACGAGTTGCTTTCATTTTTCCAATTCCTCCAAAGCTTCTTTATATTCTTGCTCACTTGGAGCCTTAGCGTGCCATGCGGGATTCTCCATAAAAGAAACCCCCTTACCTTTAATAGTATCCAAAATTATGCAAGTTGGCTTCCATTTTGGGCGAGAATCAACCGCATTCTTTATCTCTTCGATGTTATGCCCATCAACCGTTACTGTGTGCCAGTCGAAAGATTTGATTTTTTGTTCCAAATTGCCCATATCTAAGATGTCTGTTATGTATCCATCATTTTGTGCTTTATTGTTATCTATAAAACATACCAAGTTACCTAAGTCGTATTTAGGTGCCAACATAAATGACTCCCAGACTTGTCCTTCTTGAAGTTCTCCATCTCCTATGATGCAAAATATATTTCTATCAGACTTTCTAAGTTTACTTCCAATGGCGTGCCCTATGGCGATGCTGATGCCTTGACCAAGAGCGCCAGTAGTGGCGTGCATGTATTTTAGTCTCTGTTTGTCGGGGTGCCCTTGTAGTGTAGAATTTACTTCCCTAAAGGTACTCAAATCGCTTATCAAGCCCATTTCAAACAATGCTGCATATAGAATAGGAACGGCATGTCCTTTAGAAAGGATGAGTTTATCTTTATTTATAATGTCGAATTCGTTATAAAGATAGCACGTTAGTTCTGCTATGGAAAAACTGCCGCCTATATGTCCAGAACCTTTCTCATATACCATCTCCAGTACATGCTTTCTCAAATTATTCGGAAGTAACTTCATTCGACACCTCCTGTTTTAATATCCCAACTGCTATATGAGTTACCTTGCTGATGCAGTCTTCAAAGTGAAAATTGTTATTATTCTTTCCAGTCTGTCCAGGAAAAGTTGAATCTCCCTCGACTACAATCATAATATCTGCCAAGTCTTTAGCCTTACATTCGGCATTTCTAGTTATGACAATAGTCTTCATGTTATTCTCTTTAGAATATTCCAAGGCATTTATGACATTTCTAGAATTTCCAGAACCACTTATTCCAAAAAACAAATCACCCTCTTTCGCCTGATATCTCAATTGTTCGCTAAATATATGTTCAAAACCCAAGTCATTAGATATTCCAGTAAGAGTCGCTGGGCAGCTAGAAAGATTAACACAATGAAAATTGTTTCTATTAGTGTTCTGAGATGACTTATCTTCTGATACGAATGGGTGCATGTTTAAATCAACCACTAGGTTTCCAACTGCTGCTACGTTGCCGCCGTTGCCGCACGCATAGACAGTAGATTCATTTTTATATGCGTAAACTATCATTTTGACGAAAGCAGCTATACTTCTATCAGATAATCCGTTAAATACATTGGCTGATTCTCTCTTGTAAAGTTCAATTAATTGTAGTGTTTCGTTATTTGTCATACTAATATTTCCTCTTCTCCATAAAATAAGTGTTTTGAAAGTAATAATTTACCCAGTAAAAATATAAACTCAGAATAATTCTCGTTTTCATCATTTGCATAAAAAGGCGCAATATTGATATAGTTCAAGACTCCGATTAGAAGAACATTTTTCCAACAAAGACTATTCTCGCGACAAAACCTCTTTAGCTCAAAGAGTAAGTTTACTAGATTATTTTTCAGAAGGAACGAAAGTTCAGCTTCTTTATTATTATAACGCACTTTGTAATGATTATCAAGCATTAATTTGCCATTTATAATCAGTCCATGATATAACTTTCCGAGATCATAGTATATGTCTCCGAGTGAAACGCTGTCTCCAAAAGATTCCCTCCAATCAATAAGCAGAAAATCTTCGTTTCTTATTATATTCTCTGGTTGGAAGTCACCATGAAATCGAGAGGGAATCGCTTTATCAAAAATACCATCCCAGTTAATCTGATCTAAAATCTCTTTGATTGGTTTAACTTGAATGCCATTGATTCGTTCTATTTTATCAATTTCAGTTCCATCGTAGAAAGATGTCCTTTGATATGACTTATCCATATACATTTTTTTGCAATCTCTCAAGAATAGTTCTGTTTTGTTTCCTACCTCAATCATGAAATGGCTTTTATAAAAGCCTAGAAATCTTCTCAAGTCAGTTATTGAATTCACCATAGACAGCGTGTTGCCTTCGGCGTAATCATAGCAATACATATTTTCATTGATTTCTATTATCGACGGAATTGTATCATCAAGATGTTTAATCCTTAGAATTCTATTCTTGCACTTAGTAGAGTCTGAAAAATACTTTATAACCTTTCCATTGTCTATGAAGAGACATTCTTCCGTTTTTTCTAAGACTAAATCATTTGGAAACTTAGTAAGAGTTCTTCTATATGATTTGACATTTCCCACATCGAAGAAGTCTTTATATCTTAATATTTTTACGTAATCTAAATCTTTAAAACCGTTAGTTACCTGATGTTCTCCGTTTAACAACGCATCCGATGACAAGCTTTTCCAAAATTGATTATAATCTCGTATTCCAGCTATTCCATTGAATACATTACTTCCAGTTCCATAATAGCAGGATTCTAATTCTTCTTCTCCGTTAACTAAGCAATACATCTTAGATTCTTTTGTACTTATCTCAGATACCCCTATCCAGTTTGTATCGAAATCCAATGAAACCGTCTCAACTAAATAATTATCTACAGGCATGAATACGAAGGGGCACTTTAGTTTTTCCTTACAACACAGTAGGCTATGTCCTGGACCTGAGCCTTCTCCTTGGTAATTGTCTACATGTATGTATTCGATATCTAGGTTTGAATACACGCTATCTAAATATGATTTTATTTGATGAGATTTGTGCCCCAAAGCAACGACAAAACTCGTATCCGACGGAAATAGTTCAATCAAGTGCGATAACATTGATTGGTTCCCGACGGGAAGAAGAGCTTTGTGAAGTCCGTCAATCATTTTAGAGCGAGTACCTGTCCCTGCGGCAAGGATGCATACTTTAGTTTTTTCAGTGCTCACTGTTTATTTTACCTGAAGGGCGTGCGGTGTCATCTTGAAATCGGATAACATCGTCCAGATGAGGAGTAGATACCTCCAGCGCTGTATAATCTTCTGTAGCTATAACTCTATGTTTTCTTTTAACAGGGACAACCCATCCGTCTCCAGCTTCAAAAAAATAAGACTTTAGTTCCCCATTTTCATCCTCAAGTAAAACTTCTGCCTTTCCCTTGATGACATAATTGGCTTCAATCTTAGTATCGTGCCATTGTAAGCTACTCCTATTTCCCTTTTTCATATGAATGAGCTTGTATGCGTAAAACTCATTTAGTTCAAGCCACAATTCGTGCCCCCAAGGTTTATCTACCATGTATTTGCTCAAAGAAAGTTCGTGATCTTTCTCAGAATCAATAGGATCTTTATAATCCTCTAAAGCTTTTCTTATAAAATCATCTTTTATATGTTCATATTTCGACATTTTTCAATCCTTTGTTTCTCTCAATTTGAATACTAAACGCTGTTTCAGCGCCATCTGGTTTTAAATCATTGATTAAATATCTTGAGCCGCCGCCGATGCCCATAATCAATTTATCATAAATTATTCCAACCTCAGACAATTGCCTTTCGGTTTGAAATCTCATACTTTCTCTACGACCGCTTGTAAGAATAATATTATATCCTAATCTGTCCCATTCGTCTAACTTTTCTAGTGTTCCGTCTAACAGTTCCATACTATGTTTAGGCATAGAAGACTTTAGCGGAGATACGTGCTTTACTAATGTACCGTCAATGTCACAAAATATTGTGACAGGTCTTTTTCTTTTACTCACCTTAATCCTCGCATCTTATTATATTTATCACAAAATAAACTTTGTATTGGGGTTAATATTCTCAAGAATATCTTTCTTTATTTCTTCTGTATACATCGCAGCCTTAAGAACAACAACGGGCGATTCTACATCTTTTAAAATCTTAGGAGACTTCACCTGTAACGAGGTTCCATACAATCGGTTTCCTATCTTATCTGGATCATTGTCTAAAGTATTCGAAAATAAGTTCTCAGACAATCCGAATCCAAATAAATATTGGGTGAATATATGTGCTCCAAATATAAAAGTATCTTCTTTTTTAGATTTTATTTGACTCTGTATTTTTTCAACTTCTTCTTTATAATATGATATGAATTCGTTAAATGCTTTAACGCTGCCTTCATATTTTACCACAGGTGCGGATTTGTTGCCTGTTTTTTCTGCAATTACGAAAGCGATATGGGGGCTGAAATACTTTTTATCAACGATATGAAGTCCAGCCATATTTAACATCATCTCTGCCATTTCATATGTTAGCATGTAAGTGTGTTCAAAATTCATTGCATTTGTAAACTTGTCCGCAATCATTACATCGATGAGCGGCATTGCTATCGCCATATGTGCGCCAATCGGCAATAAAGAAGCCATATTTTCTATATCAGAAACAGGCTCGTATAGATGCTCTATCAGATGAGAGTGGACTACCATATCCACATTTTCTCGTTGTGTTTTTGAGCTTTCAGAAGGGCTTTTAAAAATAATCTTATTCGACACATCTTCTTGATAAAAGTTATAATCATGTACAATTATTTGTTCAACTGATGTTTCTTTTTCAAGATGTCTTGCTAATTTTAAATTTCCGCCGCCGATTTCCATTATAGTGCCCTTGGCATAACTTTTTATAAATTGATAAAATTCGTAATGATGTCTATCCCACATTTTACCAATTGCTGAATTATGCGGCTTGCTATATAGAATGTCCAATGGTATCAGATTGCTCAATTGAACGCAACTACAAGTAGAGCACTTTGAAAATATCATATCTTCTCTTGCGTCACTTTCAGCAGCGATATTAGTTACTCCCATATAAGTTGGAAAGTCATTGAATGTATGACACTCGCGTAGGCTTCCCTCACATATGACGCAATGTTTCCTTTTAATCATTCTCATAGTGCTATCTTGGCTGATATCCTTTGAGGTTTACGACAGTATTCGCCGTGGTGTAAGCAAATAATCTTTTTCTCTCTCCCGCATCAGACATTTTGTAAATCTCCTCTACATCTTCTTTCAGCATTCCGTCGATATTTATTTTATTTCCCCAATTTTTATTACTCAAAGAATGTACAACGCTTGGCGTCCAACGATCTATTGTTGATAAAACGTCAAACCCATCGCTATTATTCCTTCCATCATTTGCCTTTGTTTCCCAATCATAAGTTGACCAGCCTCGTTCCATTGTCTTTAAAAACCATTTTTTATTCCATATCGAATTGGAGCAAGAAACTCTGTATACTGATGGAGGTGGATTCTGGTTCTGTATGCAAAATTTAACGCCTTTGTGCTCTTTAAAAAATTCAACCCAGCCGTGCCTTCCATGATCAAATTGAACTGAATTCCATAAATCAATTCTACCTATGCCTTCATTCATCACTTCTTTACAAGCCGACAAAAGCTCCATATCGACTGGTCTTATTACTAGTAAATCTTCTACACTAAAATAAAAATACTCATCCTCAATACTTTCAAAATATTCTATTAGCGGAGTTGACCATGCTTTCGGACTTGAATCTCTCTCTGGTGCGAGTGAGACAAAGTGCATATTATCTTCTAATTCTATGTTTGGCTTTTTATATCCTAAAAAATAAACCTGTATGTCACTACTCCAATACTTATTGAATAGGTATTGATAATATTTAATCATAAAATTGGTTTCATCCCTTATGGGTATGTACATATTTAATTCTTTCATTTATTTATTGCTCTTATCAATTTTACATCTACCTTATCTTTTTCTTCGTTTCTATCAATCTTCATATCCTTTACGACATTTAAACTAGCAAATTTAATTCCGAATGAATAAAAATGAAACCTTGGATTGTAAATTATATCGTCCTTCTTTTCTCTATAATGGACTGCTTCTTTGTTGTGACAATCAATATTGTGTGAAATTGACAAAATATCTTTTAGATGTAAAAAATCTAAATCTCGACAATCTCTCAAGCCATAAGAACTCAACACTGCGCTAGAATCCACGCAGAAATCATGCTTATCGTTTCTATTCTTTATTATAGCATAATACTTTTCAATATACAAATTATAATTTGGAGTATCTGCTATTTTTTTATTATTGAGACAATGCACACTGTTTTCATTGTAAACAGAAGAAGCAATTCTCCAAGTCTCTTCTTGTGTATCGTTAATGTGAACAGAATGTTTTCCAACATTGCACATACTTCTTATCTCATCCTTCAGTCTAACCATGTTGTCTATATTATCTTCTTCTACGAGAGCTACATAGATGTCATTGCCTTTGGAAAAACAAAGTCTTGCCTTTTCCTTTACGCCTGGATATCCTGCTTGTCTGCTACCTATCCATCCCTCGTTGTGATATAAACTATGCACAAAGTTGGTTTTACCATGATCATTCAGTGTGACTTTTTTACAATATATTATCTCATTCTTTTTGTTTATGTGAGACAATATATTTGCTACATCGGTGTCATGTGAGGGAAAGATAGAGATTGTATAAAGATTACTTTTATTTCTACAAAACTCTAATGCCATTTCATCCAAATAAATCTCTCCTAACCCAGTATCGACGAAATTGTTTTTATTCTTAAAATATTGAAAATTGCAATTGTATTGCCCCTCTGATATCTCCCCTTCATAGGTTTGCACTTCGTTCGCAGTCACTATGCTGCTTGCTATTCTATGTGCTCCGTTTATTGCCGATCCTTGTATTGTTGGTATTTTTCCCTTATTAGCATCAAACCCGTTCGTACTTATATCCGACAATAAATTATCGAAAGCAACGATAAAAGATTTTTCTCCGATTTTCTCAGGAGACTTCTCATAAAGATTGTTCCACACCTTTAAGTGTTCCAGATAAAGTTCAACAGGAAATTCACTATCAGTATTTTTCATACGATTTCTAGCATAAATTGTTTTCGCTGCAATGTCGAATCTTTTAGAATTCAAAAGATCCAACGGATCGGTGCCATGTGATATTTTATCATATTTATCCTTTCCTCTTATCTCTCGTTCAAAGCCAAGTTGCATTGAATGATCAACCTTATCATCGTTTAATGGATTTGTTCTGTTGTAAATATATAAAATCTCATCGATGTATCTATGTTTGTTTCCAGACATCTCAAGCATAGGAAACATAAATGACAAATCCCATGTCATTTGATAAAATTTACCACTCTCATCTTTCATATCTTCAACATCAATATTATTCCAAAGATGATATTTGAAAGTTCTAAGATGCGAAGTCATCCACTGAGATGTTCTATATGATGACATCCTAATAATATCTTCAGGTATTTGTCTTGCGAACTTTCCCTTTATTCCAGATGGATATTCAGCGTAACTTCCGTAAGTTAGCCAACATTTTTCTTTGTCATAAAAATCAGATAAATATGATAACACGTCAGCAGAAGCAAGCCAGTCATCACCATCGAGCGTAATAATAATATCTTCTGGAGAAGGGTTTGAATATTCTATCGCGTCGTAAATGTTTTTGAGAGCATAAGCCTTTTCCTCATTGTTGATAAGAGTAAAGCGAGAGTCGCCCTTTATAATATTATTAGCAACTTCTTCTGAATTGTCTGTAGAAATATCGTTGACTATTATGCATTGAAAATTTGTATATTTTTGCGCCTTTACGCTTTTTATTGTCAAGCCTATCCATTTTTCTACATTATAAAAAGGAATAATTATTTTAAAATGATTATTCATAGAATATCTCCTCTATCAGGTTTGGGATTAGTTTTCTCTTTTTAATCATAACATTTATCAATTCCTCGCCCTTGAGCTTGAACCAGTCTTCCTTGGTTGCTCCGACTAAACTATTTGTAACAACTGACAAGCCCATCATGCGTGCTTCGACGGAGATGCGAGATAATGTCTCAGGGGTTTTTGGTAAAAATACGAACTTCTCACTCTCACCGAGTCTTAATAGAAATTCCATATAACCGCAAGGCTCTATAATGTCATAATCCCATTGTTTCGCTTTACATAATTTAATAGCGTCGGCTGCATTCTTATGCCAGTTGGTAGAACTCATTATAGCACATGTTGGTTTTTTGTCAACCTTTGACATACCTAACATTGTCTCCAATGAATTTTCGCACCATAAATTGCCTCCGAGACTTATGATGTTGTCTAATTTTAGATTTGACTCTACAATGTCGGCATGAAATTGACTCTGACATAGCACTGCTTTGGCATTCTTATAAAAATTAAAATTTATTATCTCTGACTTAGGTGCTATGAAATTTTCATAGTTTGCTGGGTTTCTGCCCTTCACATACTTGTGATCATGTTCATAGATAATATATTCCCTATCGTTTTCTAGCATTGTCTTGCTTTCTTCCGACAGCATGACAAAATTGGCAACTATAAATTTCGCACTCTTGGGACATTCTGAGATAAATTCTGGAGTTAGTCTACCGCTCTTTACTTCTAAAACGTGTGTACCTCTCTCCCTCAGTATCTCAACAAGTTCTTGATTGTTTAACTCTCCGCCTCCAGCAATCTCGTTAGCAAAAAAGTCTGCTACAAAGATTATTTTATTCATGAGATTCTATGCCCAACTCATCAATCCAACTCTGTACATCTACCTTTTCTTCGCCTTGCCAAACCGCATTTGCAAACTGTGTAGTCATTTGCTCTTCCGTAAAGTTCGCCAAGATGTGCTTTTTGAGTTTGCGAGACATTCCAACGTAATTTGAATAGTTGCTATAAACATCTCTCATTGCAGACTTCGCTCCATCTTCAGTAGGGTAACACCATCCAGCGTCTGGTTGAATCACTCCATCCCAAACTGATTCTTTCGGAACCTGTCCAATAGTGTAATCAACTTTTGCAAATAATGGGCGTAGCTTCGCTTTCTTTTGCTTGCCGCTTTTTACGGGGGCATAGAGGAAGTCATTTTGTCCGCTCCAACCAGGAGCTATTACAGGCAAGCCGTGGTATGCTGCTTCGAAGATGGGGAGTCCATATCCTTCGCCATGAGTGAGAGTGACGAAACCCTTCATTTTTGGATGAGTGTAGAGCGAGTTCATCTGTTCGAGAGACAAGTCTCCGTGAAGTAGATGGACACTGCATTTTCTGTCTGGGAACTGCTTTGTCATCTCTTTTATAGTCCGTAGACAGTATTGTCCGTCGGTAGTGCTACAGTTCATCATATTAGTTTTTACTACAAGTCCAACTTCGTCGTCGTGGAACTCTTCGAGGAACCACCTGATGTTATTGGCGAGGTTCTTCCTTGGACCCATTTGGGCGATAGTAAGGAAGTTGAAGTCGTGTTTGAGTTCA
>Ga0315338_1003202_pt1 | contig 14673 bp, 11 predicted proteins | sample ASW8metaG_FD_204518 | JGI IMG/M metagenome (GOLD analysis project Ga0315338, IMG submission 204518) | Ammonia-oxidizing marine archaeal communities from Monterey Bay, California, United States - ASW #8 | ecosystem: Environmental > Aquatic > Marine > Coastal | place: USA: California | collected... | reverse complement strand
AAGCCAAAGTGCAATCAGTTATTCAATTTCCAAAATGCAGGACCAATTGGGTGTTAGCCTGCTGGAGGTTCAAGGCAGAAAAGCCGTCTTGACAGAAGCTGGCACCCTTTTGTTACGCCGCGCTCATGCTCTATTGGACGAAGCGGCTGGCCTTGAAGCTGCGGCCGCAAGTCTGCAAATTGGCTGGGAGGCGGAAGTTTCCATTGCCGTTGACGCTATATTTCCCATGCATTACCTGCTACAGGCCCTTGATGAGCTTCAGAGAATTGCACCTCATACCCGCATTGAAATCATCGAATCTGTTTTGTCGGGAACGGAAGAGCTCATCGCACAGAAGAAGGTTGACCTTGCTATTGCCGGCCCCCCAAATCTCGAAATAATCGGCATTCCCCTTATGGAAATAGAGTTCGCACCAGTTTGTGCACCCACACATGCGTTAGTTAATCTCAACCGCCCTGCAACTCTTCAGGACCTCAAAAAACAGCGGCAGATCGTCGTCCGGGATTCCGGAGCGGATCGGCGCTATAGTCCCGGTTGGCAAAAGGCCGAAAAACGATGGACTTTTAGCCATATAGGGTCCGCGCTAGAGGCAATTGAGAGTGGCTTCGGCTTCTCCTGGACTGCCGTCAATATCATTTCCGAGGAATTGGAAAAAGGCAGCATCACAATTATAGACATGGACCTTCCGGTAAGAAAAAAGATACCTCTTTATCTCTTCTCACCAGATCCCGATGGGCAAGGGCCCGCGGCAAAGGCCCTAGCCAGTATACTGCTGCAATCCGCCCAAAACAGCTAAAAACAGCTAAATCGGTCACAACTTCCGATGCTGTACGGCCTGATTGGCGCTACATTTTATGTTCTCAGACAATGTCTAAAGACATCGAAAATCTAACATTTTCCGTAAATTCACAGATTGACCATAGCCTTCGAATAGCTCAAGGCCTGCTGGCCGACATTATGGCAAGTTTTCTTTTCACAAGCGGACCGATACAAATTCACACGCTTGTCTCCTCAGGCCACACTGCAGCGACAATCAAGCTTGGCTCCTCTATCATTGGCAAATTTCAGCCCCCTCCCCCTTGCTTTTCTCGCGGGATATAGTGTTGAACTGATTTTCAAAGTAATTGATAAGGTTATTTCAACCGCTACCAGTAAGCCACCGATCACCATAAACCTCAGCAAAACTGCTCCTAAAGCCAGTTCGGAGGCAAAAACCGCAGAGTCTTCGAACCCCGGGCCAGATACGGGAAATCTGGGAAGTTAACGTAATATTAACATTCCGGGCCAAAGATGATTATGTCCAAGGTTGATCGGAGCCGCTTTTGTCTTTTTCACCCTCCCCTCGAAGGATAGAACGGCTTCGATTACCTCTTGGTTCTACAGTTAGAGCGGATCAATATCCCCGTTATCCTGAGACGCAAAGAAATCAAGCGCATAGTCAGACACCCCCCCCTCTTCAATTGCCGCCCGCATACCGACCATCAAATCCTGATAATATTGCAGATTATGCCAGGTCAACAGCATAGAGCCCAGCATCTCCTTGGCTTTGAACAGATGGTGCAGATATCCCCGGCTGTAGTTTCGACATGCCGGACATTCACATAGGGCGTCGAGGGCGCGCGCATCCTCGGCATGACGGGCGTTGCGTATATTGACAGTGCCTCGCCGCGTAAACGCCTGGGCATTGCGACCGGAGCGCGTGGGGAGCACACAATCAAACATATCGACCCCCCGCATAACACTGCCAACCAGATCGCTGGGCTTTCCCACCCCCATCAGGTAGCGAGGTTTATCTGAGGGCATTTCAGGGGTTGTGAATTCAAGGGTTCGGAACATTTCCTCCTGCCCCTCACCTACCGCCAGGCCACCAATGGCATATCCGTCGAAACCGATTTCTGTAAGCTTACCGATAGATTCATGCCGTAAATCTTCATAGGTGGAGCCTTGCACGATGCCAAATAGCCCATAGCCGTCACGCTCAATGAAGGCATCACGAGACCGCCCTGCCCAGCGCATGGACCGTCGCATGGACGTTGCCGCCACTTCATGTGTCGCCGGAAACGGCGTGCATTCGTCAAACGCCATTGTGATGGTAGCATCCAGATGATTCTGGATTTCCATGGATCGCTCCGGGGTCAGCTCGAACCGCCGGCCGTCAATATGGGATTTAAACGTGACGCCATTTTCATCAAGCTTACGGAGCTCGTTCAGGGACATAACCTGAAATCCACCAGAGTCTGTGAGAATCGGCCGGTCCCAATTCATAAATTTATGCAACCCCCCCAGTTTCGCCACTCGTTCCGACCCCGGACGGAGCATCAGGTGGTAGGTATTCCCGAGCAGAACGTCAGCGCCCGTTGATCGCACTGCCTCCGGTGTCATGCCTTTCACCGTGGCCGCTGTTCCGACCGGCATAAAGGCAGGGGTGCGAATGTCGCCATGAGCCGTCGAGACAGTTCCGCGCCGCGCCGCGCCGTCTGTTGCGGAAACGCTGAATTTAAATTCTGATTGTTTCATGAGCCTGGATAGAGCAATGAGCAATCCCCATAAGAGTAAAACCGATATTTTTCCTCAATAGCATGCGCATAAGCAGCCTGCATTTTCTCAAAACCAGAAAAAGCAGACACCAGCATAAACAACGTTGATTTCGGTAGATGAAAATTCGTGATGAGCAAGCCAACGGCCTTGAACCGGTAACCCGGCGTAATAAAGATATCCGTCTCACCATGAAACGGATGCACAGTTCCCTCGTCATCCGCCGCACTTTCCAGCAACCGAAGGCTGGTTGTGCCAACAGAAACAACCTTGCCGCCTTCTTTGCGGCATTGATTGATTTTTGTCGCCGCTTCGCCCGTTATGATACCGAATTCTGCATGCATCTTGTGATCATTCGTATCTTCGGCCTTTACCGGCAGAAATGTTCCCGCCCCTACATGCAGAGTTGTCGCAACGCTATCGATCCCCTTTTCCTTAAACTTCGTCATTAATTCTTCGGTAAAGTGCAGGCCTGCCGTTGGCGCGGCAACGGCGCCTTCGTCTTTCGCAAAAATAGTCTGGTAATCCTGCTTGTCCTGTTCATCGACGGCACGCAGGCTGCTGATATATGGCGGCAATGGAATCTCGCCATAAGTCATTAGTTTTTCCATCAATGCAGGCCCGGAAGCTGAGAAAGAAAGAACCACCTCCCCGCCATCGCGCTTTTCCGAAACCATTGCTGTAAAATCATCACTGAAGACTATGATATCACTGGGTTTTAATTTTTTCGCGGGCTTAGCGAAGGCGTGCCAGGTATCGGCAGAGACATTCTTGTGCAGCGTGACTTCGATCTTCGCCGTTCGCCTCAGTCCACGCAGTCGCGCCGGAATTACCTTGGTGTCATTGAAGACAAGCAGGTCGCCTGCGTTTAGCAAATCAGGAAGATCGGAGACATGTTTATCAGTAATATCATCGGACACGCACAGGAGCCTCGCTGTCTCTCGCGGTGTAACCGGGCGATCCGCAATCAGTTCCTGCGGCAGGGTAAAATCGAAGGCCTCGACTTTCATCTTCCAAAACGCAAACGAACGGCCTGATCTCTCAAGCCGCCCGCTCCTAAGTTTATTGTATTTCTAGACGTCAGCCGCAACTTTCAGGCTGATAATCTTGTCCGGATCAGAGACGGCACCGTTATCCATGCTGTCACCTTTTTTGATGCTATGCACATGTTCCATGCCTTCGACGATCTGTCCCCAAACGGAATACTGGCTGTCCAGATGGGGGGATCGGGCAAGCATCAGAAAAAACTGGCTGTCAGCGCTATCGGGATGCCCCGCCCGCGCCATGGAGCAAGTGCCCTCTATATGGGCTTCTGCCGAAAACTCCGCGGCAAGGTTCTGACCGGACCCGCCTGTGCCGGTTCCGAGCGGGCAACCCGTCTGAGCCATAAATCCATCGATTACCCGATGAAAAACGATGCCATCATAGAAACCTTCACGCGCAAGTTCTTTTATCCGCGCCACATGATTTGGGGCAAGTTCCGGGCGCATTTCGATAACGACGCGGCCGTCTTTCACTTCAAGGTAAAGGGTATTCTCCAGATCAAGGGCCATTTCGACACTCCTGCTAATTCGGGATCGATCCCGAAGATTAAAAACTATTTAGTTTTGCTATGTATTTCCGCGACGCGGTCGGCAATATGCCGGGCGGTCGTCGCCGACACAAATTTCGTAATATCCCCATTCAGCAAGGCGATTTCCTTCACCAGGCTGGAGGCAATAAACTGATGCTGGTCCGAGGCCATCAAAAACACTGTTTCGATCTCAGAGTTGAGCCGCCGGTTCATACCAACCATTTGAAACTCATACTCAAAGTCAGATACCGCCCGAAGTCCGCGAATGATAATACTTGCTTTGACTTCCTCGGCAAAATGCATCAGCAAATTGTTAAAAGGCCTGACAACAAAATTAGTCCCAGGAAATTCTTCGGTCATCTTGGAAACCATGCTGACACGCTCTTCCACCGTAAACAACGGATTTTTCCCCGGGTTCATGGCGACACCGATGACCAGTGTGTCCACCAGGCTAGACGCCCGACGAATGATATCGTAATGGCCCAAAGTGATCGGATCAAAGGTGCCGGGATACAGCCCCACGCGATTTTTTGACATGAAATTTCCTCTTGCTGATTTAGCTACTTCTGTTCGTTAGCTTTCATTTTCCGGTTCGGAATTCTCGTCTTCAATTTCGGTATCGTCGCCGTCTTCCGACTTGGCCTCTTCAAGGGCGGTCACCGAAACAACCTCCTCACCTTTAGCTGTTTTGAACAACGTGACACCTTGCGTATTTCTGCCGGCAATTCGTATATCAGTCACCGGTGTGCGGATCAATTTTCCGCCGTTGGTGACTAACATAATCTGTTCATCCACGGTAATTGGGAAGGTCGCGATGACTTCACCATTGCGGCTCGAGGTTTCAATATTAATGATCCCCTGCCCGCCGCGATTGGTAACTCGATATTCGTACGCATTTGTACGTTTCCCGTATCCATTGACAGTTATAGCCAATAGAACCTCTTCTTGCGCGAACAGCTCTGCATAGTCGTCCGCGGAAATATCTCCATATTCCGTGACATCACCGTTCTCATCAACAGATCTACGGGCCTTCAGATAGGCATCACGTTTTTCGATATCAATATCTACGTGATTGAGGATGGACATTCCAATGACGCTGTCGCCTTTAGCCAGCTTCATGCCGCGCACACCACTGGAATCACGACCCTTGAACAACCGAACGTCGGTGGCACGGAAGCGGATACATTTACCTCGACGCGCCACCAGAAGGACATCAGAGACCTCCGTACAGATTTGCACGCCGATCAGCTGATCATCCTCATCCAGCTTCATGGCAATCTTGCCGTTAGATTTCACATTGGAAAAATCGCTAAGACGATTACGGCGTACATTACCTTTCGCAGTTGAGAACATGACTTCCAGATCCGCCCAGCTTTCTTCTTCCTCCGGCAGTGGCATCAAGGTGTAGATAACCTCGCCTTCCTCCAATGGAAGAAGATTGATCATGGCTTTGCCAAGGCTTTGCGGTGATCCCAACGGCAAACGATACACTTTCAACTTATAAACCCGCCCGAAGGACGAGAAGAACAGCACCGGCGTATGAGTATTCACAACAAAGACTTGCGTTACGAAATCCTCATCGCGGGTCTGCATGCCTGCACGCCCCTTGCCTCCCCGGCGTTGCGGCTTGTAGGTGGAAAGCGGCACTCGCTTGATATAGCCCTTGTGGCTGACCGTCAGCACCATATCCTCGCGCTGGATCAGGTCTTCTACATCATGTTCAAATTCATTTTCTTCAATCATGGTCCGGCGCGGCACCGCATATTTTTCGCGCATTTCCAAAAGTCCATCCCGGATAATGCTGATAAGGCGCGGGCGGCTCGACAGGATATCAAGGTAATCAATAATTTTGTCGCCAAGTTCCTTAAGTTCGTCACCGATTTCATTCTGGCCGAGAGCCGTCAGGCGCTGCAGACGGAGTTCAAGAATGGCTCGGGCCTGAGCCTCGGAAAGCTTGTATGTTCCGTCTTCGCTGATGGCATATTCGGGGTCATCTACAAGGCGAATGAGCGGCTCAACAGAACTTGCATCCCAGTCCCGTTCCATTAACTGGGCACGTGCCGTGGCAGGATCCGGTGCGGAGCGGATCAACTTGATAATTTCATCAATATTGGCAACGGCAATAGCAAGACCGATTAACACATGAGCCCGTTCGCGAGCCTTGTTGAGCAGGTATTTCGTCCGCCGTGTAATGACCTCTTCGCGGAAATCAAGAAATGCCTCGAGCAGTTCCTTGACGTTCAGAAGCTCTGGTTTGCCGCGGTTAAGCGCCAGCATATTGACACCAAATGATGTCTGCAGTGACGTGTACCGATACAGCTGATTGAGGACGACTTCCGCCATGGCATCACGTTTGATTTCGATGACAACGCGCACACCGTGACGATCCGACTCATCCCGAAGGTCCCCAATCCCTTCAATTTTCTTGGCCCGGACATGATCAGCAATCTGTTCGACCAACCGTGCCTTGTTTACCTGGTAGGGAACTTCCGTCACGATCAACGCTTGCCGGTCTTTGCGGATTTCTTCGATATCCACCTTGGCCCGCATAATCACCGAGCCACGGCCGGTTGTCAGACCGCTTATGGAGCCAGTGCGTCCTAATATAACGCCTCCAGTCGGAAAATCCGGGCCTGGAATAAATTCGAGCAATTCTTCGACCGCCATTTCGGGTTTTTCAAGAAGCGCAATGCTACCATCAATCACTTCACCCAGATTATGGGGTGGAATATTAGTTGCCATTCCGACGGCAATACCACCAGCGCCATTAACAAGAAGGTTCGGATAGCGCGCCGGTAGAACCGATGGCTCCCGCTCGCTGTCATCATAATTGTTGACGAAATCAACGGTTTCCTTGTCGATATCATCAATCAGACTCTCGGCAGCTTTTTGCAGGCGAGCTTCAGTATAGCGCATGGCCGCGGCTTTATCGCCATCCATGGAGCCAAAATTACCCTGCCCCTCAATAAGCTTCAGGCTCATGGAGAAATCCTGCGCGAGACGCACCATGGCGTCATAAATCGCGCTATCGCCATGGGGATGATATCGACCCATGACATCACCAACCACACGGGCGGATTTGCGGAAAGCTTTATCCGAGGTATAGCCATTTTCATACATGGCATAAATAATGCGCCGATGAACCGGTTTCAGACCATCGCGCGCGTCGGGAAGCGCCCGCGAGACAATGACACTCATGGCGTAGTCCAGATAGGACCGCCGCATTTCCTCTTCTATGGTAACAGGGACAATATCGTTATCAGTAGGAGGTATGGTTACGTCGTTCAAGGCAGGGTTCCAGCACAAACATGTCCATGCCACAGGACATCCAGGGCATGTTTAAAAACTCAAAACTCCCCATTCAAAAACCTGTTCTGAAAGGGTTGCCCTCTTTTACAAGAAATAAGACGCCCGCGCAACCTATTGCAGTTGCGAAATGGCGCCTTTGAACGGTCGTTTTTCAGCCTACAGAGAGGCGCTTTCCAAGGCTTGTTGCAACCGCGATGCCTGCTCTGTTGCCGTGTTCATTTGTGGACCATGTTTTTGCACCCGATTGGTAACCATCCGGTCATGGAGCCGTCCGATAATTTTACTCCCGGTCTTCACGAACAGGAACGGGAAAACAGCATGAACAAGGGCACAAAACCCTGCTATCAGCAGCCAAAAAGCAAAGGTGCCCGACATTTCCATATGTTCAAAATAGGTTTCATTGACCGAAGCGGGATGTTCTGTGAATAATTTTGTTAAGGTCATTGTCTTCATCCGTTTACTTGAAATTCCATACCTGCTATGTAGTAAGCATAATACCTGATTTCACCGCAAAATTTATCCTTTTTTGACGGTATTACCATATATATTGGAACGTAATATCTAATTTTTAACAATAAATCGGTATAAAATTCCGTGGACATAATTGATAAAAAAATTTTGGATCTTCTGCAGCATGATAATTCCGTTGCCGTAGCCGACCTTGCTGAGAAAGTTGGATGCTCCCGCACGGCCTGCTGGCGACGGATAAAATCTCTGGAGGAAACCGGTGTCATCCGCGCTCAGGTAACATTACTGGACCGCACTAAGCTCAATCTATCCGTCACCGTCTTCGTCGCCATAAAAACCAGCCGTCATGATGTGGAATGGCTGCAGGAATTTGCTGATATTGTCGACAGTTTCCCCGAGATTATGGAATTCTATCGCATGAGTGGTGACATCGACTATTTACTGAAAGTCGTTGTCCCCGATGTTGCGGCCTATGACGGTTTCTATCACCGCCTGATCCAGCAAGTTGACCTGTCGGATGTCAGCTCCAACTTCGCCATGGAAGAGATCAAATTCACGACTGCGCTTCCTTTATGAGTGCAGCGTGGCCTAGAGGCTGATACGCGGGCGGCCGTAGGCTGTTGCTTTTAAAAGGCTCTCCACAAAAAATTCCTGTCCCTGGATCGTGGCAGTATTATCTTTCCGCTCATAGGCCACGTGGACATCGTTGGCGCCCGCCTGTTTTGCCCTTTCAAACGCTTCTTCCGATAGCACTTTCCTGGCGGCAGCGGCTGCCTGTTCAAGCTTTGTAAAATCTCGAGGTTCGCCGACGCCGTAAAGCCGGAAAGCATCATTTTCTGTTTTTGAAATTGTCGCCTCTATAGAAACCTGAACCTGCCCCACGACAGCCCCAATGGCGTTGGCCACCCCAGCATGATCAGGAATTAGCGATGTTGTATTTAAGGCAGTCGCAACGCCCGGATAATAAACATGCGCAGACGCCCCCAAACCTATAATCGGCAAGCGGAAATTGAGAGTAAGGTCGACAACTGACTGACCGCTGCCCTCCCGATTTTCCTGCAAAATAACTTTCGCAATTTGTGGTGTAATAAGTGCCTCGCCCCTTAACGATGCATCCAGCAATGTCTCAGCGGACTGCCTGACAACAGCTTCCATGATCCACCGGCAGAGGTCCGTTCCTGTATCCGCGATATCAGCACCTTTTGCGTCCCGCTGCCGGGCGAACAGCTCAGCTGCTTTCCCCGCCATTTCCACATCCCATTCCGTATGCAATCCAAGAACATGCGCGGCATCGGAGGGGGTTAAGCCCGATAGCTGAATCAGCCCCGACCCCACCAAGCCGTCCAAGGCCACTTGATCCCGTCGTCTGGCGAGTAGAACGGAGATTGGCTTAGGGCCCTTTTCAAGGAGCGCCAGCATGCTTTTTTCCGGCGATGTCAATGTGCTGAGATGAGCGCTTTCCCGCCCAATTTTTATAGCGAAGCGTCCAAAATTCTCGTCAATCCGGGATTTTAGAGATTGTACCGATAAAGTTTTCCGCACCAGGTCTGGATAGGTTACCGCCAGCAGGCTGATGGGTATCAGTCGGCGTGGCCCAAGTTTTAACTCAAGCGCCAACCCGGACTTTTCAACACTGATTTCACTATCACCGCCCAGACCGATGGTATACATGTCGACCGCCTCAACCATGGTGCGCCAGCCGCCGACCGTCGCGCCGTTTCGATCAAGGCGTGGATGTCCATCTTTCAGAACGGCAATATCGGTCGTTGTTCCGCCAATATCAGAGACAACAGCGTCGGAAATGTCAGATAAATAGGCAGCGCCAACCAGGCTCGCGGCAGGACCGGACAGAATAGTCTCTATCGGTTTTATTTTAGCGAGTTCCGCAAGGATCAATGCCCCGTCACCCTGCACGACCATCAACGGTGCGGCAATTCCCAGATCAATCAGCTTCATTTCTGTGGCCGAAATTAAGTGATGGATAAGATTAATCAGTCGCGCATTCAATAGTGATGTAAGTGCCCGCCGCGGGCCATCCAATTTACTCGAAAGTTCATGGCTACAAGTTACGCTATTCCCGATACTCCTGGCCAAAATAATGTCGCGAACCTTAAGCTCATGTTCAGGATTACGCACAGCAAACATACCGGCGATTGCAAAGGCGGAAATTTTCTGATCCAAGGCTTCCAGAGCACGAATAAGAGCGACCTCATCAAGATTTTTAAGGGGCTCTCCTTGACTGTCGTGGCCGCCTTCAACAAAAATTACCGGATCGTCTTTAAGAGCCTCTTTCAATCCATTCCGTTCCAGCGCATTTTCATCGAAACCGATCATTATGAGACAAACGCGCCCGCCCTGGCCCTCCACCAATGCGTTGGTGGCCAGGGTCGTTGAAAGGGAGACAAGCCCAATATCTTCTGGCCGAATTTGACCCGTCGCCAGCACCTTCTCAACTGATCGGCCAACACCCACGGCATAATCATGCCGTGTCGTTAGAGATTTGGCACTGGCCTTGACTCCTTCCTCTTCTTTGAACAGAACCGCATCCGTATATGTGCCGCCTGTATCAATGCCGATTAGATAGCTCATGCTTGTCTATTCCGGTACCGGGAAGGTCACAACCTCGATTTTGTTCCCATCCGGATCCTTCACGAAAGCACCAAAATAGTCGGTGAGCTCTCCCTTGCGCGGTGCCGGCGCGCCGTCATCCGCCCCCCCGTGATTGAGAGCGGCTTTATAAAATTTGGATACCAGTTCTTCACTGCCAGCGCGTAGGCAAATATGGCTCCCCGTATTAACCGAAACAGCATCCATATCCGGACGAGCATTCAGCCAGAATTCCGGGTACCGTTTACCGTATCCGATGGTTCCTTCGCGATCTGCAATGCGCCGCATACCCAGAACATCAAAGACAACATCATAAAAGGCCGCACTTTTATCAAGATCCTTTACCGCAACTGAAATATGATCAATGGACATGCTGTCTCCATTTTTATTATTCGTTCTCCATAAAAAAGGCTGCCAACATGGGCAGCCTTTGTCAATTCGATATAATTTACCAGCGAGAAAACTTAGAACGGGATGTCGTCATCAAAATCGCCGCCCATGCCGCTGCCCGCCGGACCGCCGAAGCCGCCTTGTTTTCCACCGCCACCTGACGGAGCGCCACCGCCATAATCGCCCCCGGAACTGCTGCCGTAGCCACCACCTTGGCCCCCGCCTTGACCACCACCAGCGCTATCCAACATGGTCAATGCAGAATTAAAGCCTTGCAACACAATTTCGGTCGAGTATTTCGTGACCCCATCCTGCTCATACTGCCGGGTCTGCAGTTGGCCTTCCAGATAGACCTTCGAGCCCTTCTTGACGTATTGCTCAACAATTTTGCAGAGACCCTCGTTAAAAATCACCACCCGATGCCATTCTGTGCGTTCTTTCCGCTCGCCGCTGTCGCGGTCACGCCAGCTTTCCGACGTGGCGATCCGCAAGTTACAAACGGGCTTACCATTTTGCATATACCGGACTTCCGGGTCCGCGCCGAGATTGCCAACGAGGATGACTTTATTAACACTGCCTGCCATGGTGATATTGCTTCCGATTCTGTGAGGGCGTAAAAAATTCTGGCCAGACAATAGCGTGCAAAAAGCCGCCTGACCAGAGGAATTCGACCTTTCTGTCTGCCGTGAACAAAGTGAAAACATTTTTCCGAATTTGCACTGGTAATTTGACACACTAGCTTATAAATTCCAGTCCAGATTCACGCTCAATCCTAGGTATTTATTCCGAATGCAGAAAACCATCAGCATCCGCGGCGCCCGCGAACATAATTTACAAAATGTCAGTATCGATATCCCTCGTGACAAACTGGTGGTGATCACCGGCCTGTCCGGCTCCGGAAAATCATCTTTGGCCTTCGATACAATCTATGCCGAAGGACAGCGACGGTATGTTGAAAGCCTTTCTGCCTATGCGCGGCAATTCCTTGAAATGATGCAAAAGCCGGATGTAGATCATATTGACGGCCTCAGCCCCGCTATCTCCATCGAGCAGAAAACAACATCGAAGAATCCCCGCTCCACTGTCGGAACAGTGACTGAGATATATGACTATCTACGACTGCTTTATGCCCGTATCGGTGTTCCCTATTCTCCTGCGACCGGCCTGCCTATTTCCAGCCAGACCGTCAGTCAGATGGTTGACCAGGTAATTGCACTGGGAGAAGGCAAACGGCTCTATCTGATGGCACCGATTGTCCGGGGTCGCAAAGGCGAATATCGCAAGGAATTTCTTGACCTGCGCAAGCGTGGCTTCCAGCGGGTCAAAGTCGACGGCGAAATTTATGATATTGAGGATATCCCCGAACTCGACAAGCAGATCAAGCATCATATCGACGTGGTCGTGGATCGCGTGGTGCTGAATGAAGAAATTCAGGGTCGGCTTGCAGATTCAATCGAAACCGCGCTGGATCTTGCCGATGGGCTATTTGCTGTTGAGGATGCGGAAGGCAAAGAGAGAACCATGTTCTCGGCAAAATTCGCTTGCCCGGTTTCGGGTTTTACCATCGAAGAGATCGAACCGCGTATTTTCTCCTTCAACAACCCCTACGGCGCTTGCCAGGCTTGTGGCGGCCTTGGCACCGAAATGTATTTTGATCCCGATCAGATCGTGCCGGATGTAACCCTGACGTTACGCGAAGGTGCCATTGCCCCCTGGTCGCGTTCTCAGACACCTGCTCCCTACTATATGCAAACTCTCGAAGCTTTGGGCAAGCATTACGGTTTTACGACGACAGAACCCTGGGAAGGCATCGCAGAAGATCACCGCAAAGCCATTCTTTATGGCACCGGAGATGAAAAAATCCAGATCACCTTCGATGACGGGATGCGCACCTACAAAACCAGCAAACCGTTTGAAGGGGTTATCCCGAATATTGAACGGCGCTGGCGCGAAACAGACAGCAGCTGGGTGCGTGAGGATCTTGAGAAATACCAGGATAAAACCAATTGCAGTAAATGCGGTGGTCATCGCCTAAAAGAAGAAGCGCTCGCCATCAAGATCAACGACCACCATATCGGTGAAGTCGTTAGCAAATCCATTGTCGATGCCCGAAAATGGTTTGAAGGCCTGACGAAGGTTCTTTCCAAGAAGGACACCGCCATTGCTGAGCGGGTTCTTAAAGAAATTGGAGAGCGGCTCGGTTTCCTTGTGGATGTCGGGCTTGAATATCTCACCTTGTCGCGCGGCTCAGGCACATTATCAGGTGGAGAAAGCCAGCGGATCCGACTGGCATCTCAAATCGGATCAGGTCTTACCGGCGTTCTTTATGTGCTGGATGAACCTTCTATCGGACTGCATCAACGTGATAACGCCCGGCTTCTTAAAACCCTCGTTAACCTACGCGATCAGGGAAATTCAGTGATAGTGGTCGAGCATGATGAAGAAGCCATGGTAGCGGCTGATCACGTGATTGACATGGGCCCGCGCGCCGGACGTCATGGTGGCAAGCTGATTGCACAAGGCACGATGCAGGACATCATCAACGAGCCGGAAAGCATTACCGGGAAATACCTTTCCGGAGCGATGGAAGTTCCCCTGCCCGCAGTTCGCCGAAAGATACAGGATTCTCGGCAGATTAAGATTATTGGCGCCCGACACAACAACTTAAAGCGTGTGAATGTGAATATCCCTCTTGGAACATTTACCTGCGTCACCGGAGTTTCGGGTGGAGGGAAATCCTCACTGATCATCGAAACCCTGTATAAGGCAATCGCCAAGCAGCTAAACAACAACCGAAACCATCCGGGTGCCCATGATCGCATCGAAGGCATCGAATGGCTGGATAAAATTGTCGATATTGATCAGTCCCCTATTGGTCGTACACCAAGATCCAACCCCGCCACATACACTGGCGCCTTCACACCGATCCGCGACTGGTTTGCGGGGCTGCCAGAAGCCAAGGCACGCGGCTATAAATCCGGGCGTTTCTCCTTCAATGTCAAGGGCGGACGCTGCGAGGCCTGCAAGGGCGACGGCGTCATCAAGATCGAGATGCATTTCTTGCCCGATGTCTATGTGCAATGTGATGTCTGTAAGGGGGAGCGCTATAACCGCGAGACACTGGAGATCAAGTTCAAGGACAAATCCATCTCCGACGTGCTGAATATGACGGTTGATGATGCCGCTGTCTTCTTTAAAGCCGTCCCCAATGTACGCGAGAAATTTGAAACCCTGCAACAAGTTGGCCTTGGTTATATCCATGTAGGACAGCAGGCGACAACTCTGTCAGGCGGTGAGGCGCAACGGGTGAAGCTTGCGAAGGAGCTTTCACGGCGAGCCACTGGGCGGACCCTGTATATTCTGGATGAGCCAACAACCGGCCTGCATTTTGAAGATATCCGTAAATTGATGGAGGTCCTTCAGGCGCTGGTAAACTCCGGTAATAGTGTTCTGGTCATCGAGCATAATCTGGAAGTCATCAAAACCGCCGACTGGGTGGTCGATATGGGTCCCAACGGTGGTGACGCTGGCGGCTATCTGGTCGCGGAAGGCACACCAGAAGACGTGGCAAAAATAAAGGAAAGCTATACGGGGCAATACCTAAAGGGCATTTTGGCCAAACGCCCGCCGGTGAAACAATCCGCGGCGAAAAAACCCAAAAAGACGAAAGCAGCCTGATAGGCCAGAAGGGCACCAGATGACAACGGATTACAAACCAGCTCATATCGTAGGTGGCGGGCTTGCAGGTAGCGAGGCTGCGTGGCAATTGGCCTCAAGCGGCATTCCTGTCA
>Ga0315338_1003201_pt1 | contig 14675 bp, 14 predicted proteins | sample ASW8metaG_FD_204518 | JGI IMG/M metagenome (GOLD analysis project Ga0315338, IMG submission 204518) | Ammonia-oxidizing marine archaeal communities from Monterey Bay, California, United States - ASW #8 | ecosystem: Environmental > Aquatic > Marine > Coastal | place: USA: California | collected... | reverse complement strand
AAAACGGCGCCTGAACCCGATCCAATTTTCCATCAACCCTAATATTGTGACAACAAGTACCAGCCACAACATCAGAATCATTAACACATAAATCACCCCTAAAATGAAGGGACGACCATTAAATCTTTTCGTAACCATATGGATGACAGCCATTCCCTGCAGGAAAAAGACTGTCTCCAACGCAATTACCAGCGCCCCTAGGAGAGGCCATCCGCCACCGAGAAACACAAACAACGCGGTGACACCGACAAAAACAAACGCCATCCACTTAGGAAGCTCCATCTCAGTCAGTTTTGGTGTTGGCCGCAAATTCTTGTTGAAACGAACAAGCACAGCTTGCGCAATGCATCCGCTCAGCAAAATAAACAACCCCCACATCGGACCAACAAATTGTGGAATTAGCGCCACAAACTCTTCGGCCGTTACGGTTGGCTCAACACCTTGTATTTCCTTGAACTGCGCCAGTACCTGATCAAAACCTGCAACCAAGCCCTGTCGCATTTCATCATTCAAATACAGCAAACTCAAAACGGCAGCTGTCAGAACGACGCAAATTCCAACCCACCAAAGCATTAACCGCTCTGTCGGGTACCAATGTTTTCCCCCATCCATCTCACGCCAAAGAAGCGCCTGACGCACCAGTAATATGATTGGCAGGCCAGCGAAAAACGCGAATGTAATTCCGAATACAGGGTCGATGGCCACCGAGAACAAAATGGCAGCCGTTAATACCGAAACTGCGGCACTTACGACGCCAAATCCTAGTCCAGAAATAAATATCGGAACCAGGGAGAGTGTCCATAGCATCAGGGACTGTAGAGCTATACCGAAATTCGCGCCGCCGTCATTTCCAATTATGGATATAAGCAGCAGCAAGGCACTTGCGAGCCCGAGTGATACGGCAATGACCAGTTCCTTGACCATTAATCTGTATTCAAAAGGCGGTGACAACCACCGCCCTCAGCTTTCTATCTTACAATAAACGGCAGAAGCGCAAGGTTTCTGGCCCGTTTTATTGCGGTTGCCAGTTCGCGCTGCTTCTTGGCGGAAACAGCCGTAATTCGGCTTGGCATAATCTTACCACGTTCAGAGACGAAGCGCTGAAGAAGCTTGACGTCTTTATAGTCAATCTTCGGAGCACCATCACCAGTAAACGGGCAGGTTTTACGACGACGGAAAAAAGGGCGACGTTGTGTATCAGCCATTATACTTCTCCTTCTGCTGCAGGTGCTTCTTCAGCAACAGCTTCTGCTGCAACCGGTACTTCTTCAGCAGCAGCTTCTGCTGCAACCGGTGCTTTAACATCAGGAGCAGCTACTTTCTCGTCTTCATCACGATCCCGACGATTACTTGTCCGGGCGTTCCGGTTCTGCAGCATAACGGAATCGTTTTCATCCAGTTCTTCAACGCGCAAAGTCATATGCCGAAGGATATCTTCGTGAAGCAGAAGGTTCCGCTCCATTTCCTTGACGGCGGCGGCAGGGGAGTCGATGCTCAAAAGAACATAATGGCCCTTGCGGTTTTTCTTGATTTTGTAGGCGAGATTGCGAAGGCCCCAATGTTCAACCTTGGCAATGGTTCCGCCACCGTCCGTCACGAATGCGGACATTTGCTCTGTCAAAGTTTCTACCTGCTGGGTGGAAACATCCTGACGTGCAATAATAACTGTCTCATATAGAGGCATATATTTAAGCTCCTTATGGCTTCAAAATGTCTGGAGTTACAGATACGTAACCGATCAGACTTAACCGACCTCCGTCGGCAAGGAGTATTGAGGCCGCGGACTATACAGAATTTGTGGCCATATGCAAGTAGGCTTGACAGGAATTTTTGCTGCAATATGACTAGGCGGACAGAGTAACCAGGATCGGACCAAAATATATGATACGTGCATTTGTGTTTCCAGGCCAGGGCAGCCAGTCTGTAGGGATGGGAAAAGAGCTTAGCGAGAGCTATTCAGTGGTTCGGGAAGTCTTTGAAGAAGTGAATGATTCCCTGGGGCAAAACCTTTCCCAGCTTATGTTTGAAGGGCCGATCGAAGACCTAACCCTCACGGAGAATGCACAGCCGGCCCTTATGGCCGTCAGTCTGGCAGTTATGCGGGTACTTGAAAAAGAAGGCGGAATGGACCTGCCCAATGTCGCAAAATTTGTTGGCGGACATTCTTTGGGGGAGTATTCTGCGTTGACCGCCGCAGGCGCATTGACCATATCCGACGCATCGAAATTACTGAAAGCACGTGGACTTGCCATGCAGCAAGCAGTTCCTGTGGGCGTGGGGGCCATGGCAGCTTTGCTCGGCATGGATATTGGTCCTGCGGAAGAAGTCGTTGCGGAAGCCGAGAAAGCAGCAATTGATGGCGGCATCTGCGTTGCGGCAAATGACAACGCCGATGGTCAGGTCGTCCTAAGTGGCCATAAGGGCGCGGTTGAAGCCGCCATCGAAATTGCCAAGGAAAAAGGTGCGAAACGTGCGATGTTGTTGCCGGTGAGTGCGCCATTTCATTGTCCACTCATGCAACCCGCCGCCGATGCAATGGCTGAAAAGCTTGGAGATATTACCATTGCGCCGCCGCGAGTGCCGCTTGTGGCCAACGTAACCGCGTCACAAGTGAGCGACCCAGACACCATTCGTCAGTTGCTGGTGGATCAGGTGACGGGCCGTGTTCGCTGGCGTGAAAGTGTTCTCTATATGGGTGAACAGGGCGTGACGGATTTGGTTGAGCTCGGCACTGGCAAGGTGCTGACGGGCATGGTACGTAGAATTAATCGGGATATGACCGGCAGCGCCGTTCAGTCTCCCGCAGACATAGATGCTTTTTTATCAGGCCTGTAAGCCACGATTTAATCGCAAATGGAGAAAGTAAATGTTTGATCTCACAGGAAAATGCGCGCTTGTAACCGGTGCATCTGGTGGCCTAGGGGCGTCGATTGCCAAAGGATTGCATGAAGCTGGGGCTACCGTAGCTCTGTCTGGCACTCGTGAAGATGCCCTTAACAATGTAGCAGCGGAACTCGGCGCAAGAGCATTCGTTGTTCCGTGCAATTTGTCAGATGGCGAAGCCGTTGACAAGTTGATCAAGGAAGCGGAAGCCGCCATAGGACAGGTGGATATCCTGGTTAACAATGCGGGACTCACGCGCGACGGCCTGGCCATGCGGATGAAGGATGAAGACTGGGACCTAGTCATGGATGTCAATCTGAAGGCGGCCTTTAAGCTCTCCAGAAATTGCCTGCGCGGCATGATGAAGCGGCGTCACGGGCGGATCATTGGTATTACGTCCATCGTTGGCGTTACGGGCAATCCCGGACAAATGAACTATGCCGCTTCCAAGGCCGGTATGATCGGAATGTCCAAATCACTTGCGCAGGAAGTCGCGAGCCGAGGTGTTACAGTCAATTGCGTCGCGCCGGGCTTTATTGCAACGGCGATGACTGATGCCTTACCAGTCAGCCAGAAGGAAAATCTGTTATCAGCAGTTCCCATCGGGAAACTAGGTGATCCAGTGGATATTGCGGCAGCCGTTGTCTATCTTTCCTCTGACGAGGCCGCCTATGTGACAGGGCAGACACTGCATGTAAATGGCGGGATGGCGATGATTTAGGGCAGTGGCTTATTTCCGCGTCCATGCTAAAAAGAATATAGGGACAGGTTTTCTTTGCAATATGATCAAAGTATGCTAGGAAATCGCACCAATTTTGACCTCTGTTGCCGCTTGAATTTTATGTGGCGTAGGGGTAATGAATGAGACACTAATTTTGAATTGTCGGATTATCTAAGGATACAGCTATGAGTGATACCGCGGAACGCGTAAAGAAAATCGTTGTCGAACATCTCGGTGTTGATGAAGGAAAAGTTACAGAAGCAGCAAGCTTTATCGATGATCTTGGCGCTGACAGCCTGGATACCGTTGAACTTGTAATGGCATTTGAAGAAGAATTCGGCATCGAAATTCCGGATGATGCCGCTGAAAAAATTCTCACAGTTAAGGATGCGATTACGCATATTGACGCTGCTTAATCTGACAATTGTCGGGCGAGGCTGACTTCCCACCTTATACTTTTTGATAGGTTTTGGCATGCGACGTGTAGTTGTTACCGGACTTGGGCTTGTGACCCCGTTGGCAGACGGTGTTGAAGCCACCTGGAAGAGACTGATAAATGGCGAATCCGGCGCTGGTATGCTCACCAAGATTGATACCACGGATTTGCCTGTCAAATACGGCTGTGAAGTCCCCATTGATCCAGATCTTCCCGATGCGTTTATCGCCGATGATTATTTGGAGCCTAAGGAACAGCGTAAAGTAGATAGCTTTATCCTGTATGGGATTGCCGCTGCTGATCAGGCAATCAAGGATTCCGGTTGGCAGCCAGAAACCGAAGAAGAATTTTACCGCACTGGCGTCTCCGTTGGTGCCGGTATTGGTGGGCTTCCCTCTATTGAGCATTATGCGGTGACGTTGCATGAACGGGGACCACGCCGGGTCAGCCCATTCTTTATTACTGGAGCGCTGATTAATCTGGTCTCTGGGCAAGTGTCTATTCGCCATGGATTTAAGGGACCAAATCACGCGGTTGTAACAGCCTGCTCTACGGGTGCCCATTCCATCGGCGATGCTGCCCGCATGATTAAGGACGACGATGCCGATGTCATGGTTGCAGGTGGGGCGGAGGCGGCTATTTGCCGTCTGGGTGTTGCCGGGTTTGCGGCCGCCAAGGCCTTGTCAAAAGGCTATCATGACGATCCGACAAAAGCGTCTCGCCCTTACGACAAGGGCCGTGATGGCTTTGTTATGGGTGAAGGGGCCGGTGTTGTCGTGCTCGAAGAATATGAGCATGCTAAAAAACGCGGTGCCAAAATTTATGCGGAAGTTGTGGGTTATGGTTTGTCTGGCGATGCCCATCACATTACGGCTCCAGCGAGTGACGGTGATGGCGGTTTTCGTGCCATGCAGATGGCCCTTCGCAAATCCGGACTAAACCCCGAAGATATTGGCTATGTCAACGCCCATGGCACATCGACAATGGCCGATTTCATAGAAATCGCAGCCGTCGAGAGAATGTTTGGTGCGAACTCCGAGACGCTCGCTATGTCCTCCACCAAATCCGCGATCGGCCATTTGCTTGGTGCGGCTGGCGGTGTGGAGGCGATTTTCTCGATCCTGGCGATGAACGAGGGTATCCTGCCACCAACGATCAATCTTGAAGATCCGGCCGAGAGCTGCAAACTCAACCTTGTGCCGAAAGCTGCGCAGGAAAAGAAGCTGGACGCAGTTCTGTCGAACTCCTTTGGGTTTGGAGGGACGAACGCCAGCCTCGTATTGAAGCGCGTTTAATCAAGCATAGCATTGTGATGAGGGCAGGATGAAGCGGTCGATCTACTTCATAGCCGCCTTATTGGTACTAGGTACAATTGCCGTTGCAGGTATTCGTGCCTATGCCTGGCATTTATTCACGAGCCCCGGTCCGCTCGTTGAGGAGACGGTATTTCTCGTTGAAAAAGGGGCGGGCCTTCGGAGCCTGGCTGGACAGCTAGAGAGTAGAAACATCATTCATAATGACTTAGCCTTTATTCTTGGAGTCAAAATAGAGGAGCGGGGACGCCAACTTCGGGCTGGTGAGTATATCCTACCTACTGCTATTTCCGGCCGCGACCTTATGAACCTTTTTGTATCTGGTAAAGTAAAGCCTCGGCGTTTGACAATTCCTGAAGGTTTGCAAAGCCGCGAAATACGCGCTCTCGTCATGACCGCTGAAGGACTTGAAGGTGACATTACCGTCGCCATGCCTGAAGGTGCGTTCCTACCGGAGACTTATCATTATCATCTGGGAGATAGCCGCGACGAGCTGATTACTCGTATGGCTAATGACATGCGGGCGAAGGCTCAAGAGTTGTGGAATGTCGCTACTCGGCCGCCTGAAATTAGCAGCCTTGAAGGTCTCGTCATTCTCGCCTCTATTGTTGAAAAAGAGACCGGCATTGCATCTGAGCGATCACATGTTGCCGGTGTCTTTATTAATCGGCTACGCAAGGGGATGAAATTGCAGTCTGATCCAACCGTTGTCTATGGCATCACAGAAGGAAAACAGGACCTCGGCAGGCCCCTTAGCCGCAAGGATCTTGCCTCGAAAACCGAGTATAATACTTACTATATTACCGGGTTACCCAAAGGCCCCATTACAAATCCCGGCTTGGATAGCTTGCGTGCCGTCTTAGCCCCGAAAGCAACAAAAGACCTATATTTTGTTGCTGATGGTAGCGGCGGTCACGCTTTTTCTGAAACTCTGGACGAGCATAATAATAATGTCCGGAAATGGCGTAAGCTGAATAAGAAAAAATAGCGCAGTTTATGGTTTGTTACGATTTATCGTCGCGTTTCAATCACAGATTTGACACAAATTATTATCCGCAGACGTCTTCTTCTCAAATAAATAGATGAGAAAGGACGGAGGGTAATGGCTGTCGGTACAGATACAATACAAACGCTTCTGCGGCAGCGCCAGCAGCTTCGCGGGGCCTTACTGGAACTGCGGCAGGAAATTGAATCACTTGATGCGTCGTCGCTTAATCTTGTTGGCAAGAATATAAAAATGCCGGCCCCGCATCAAAAGCAGAAAGCGTCTGCGCTGGTTCTCGTCATGGATTATTTTCACCTGCCTGCAGCGGTTGACCAGAGGGGCAACTCATCTTGTTGAGCCTAAAAATAAACCGAAAACTGGCGACGCGCAGGCTAAAAAATAACACGGCCTGACCTTGCCGCACTTTCTGGAACGGGATATACAGAGAGCCTTAAATTCTGCATATTTGTGAGGCGAGAGTGACGATTAACAGCATGACGGGGTTTGCCCGTATGAGCGGCGCCCATGGAGAGCATAGCTGGCTTTGGGAGATAAAGAGCGTTAATGGTCGCGGTCTGGAAATTCGATGCAGAATACCGTCTGGGTTTGACCAGCTTGAAGATAAGTTAAGAAAACTGATCAAAGCGACTTTCCAGCGGGGATCCATTAACCTTCAATTGCAGTTGGAAACAACTTCGGCATCAAGCCATTTCCGTATTAATGAAGAATTCCTCAACGAACTTTTGATCGTAGCTGAAAGTTATGTTCAGGAAGGTCGAGCCCGCCCGCCCCGCATGGACGGTATGATGGGGCTAAAAGGCGTCATTGAAGTCGACGAGCATTCTGGAAATAAAACCCGCGATCCTGACTTGGAGACTGCTTTGCTGGCGTCTGCGACCGAATTGTTGGAGAAATTGGTAGCTATGCGGGAAGATGAAGGCAGACAGTTACTTCCTGTGCTCAGCGGACAGCTAGAGGAGATAGACGCGCTTGTTTCACGGGGAAGTGAATTGGCGGCTGATTGGCCAGAATATAGCCGGAAACGCCTGAAGGTGCAGATGGAAAGGCTCATGGGGGAAGCAGGTAATCTTGACGCAAGCCGCTTGGAACAGGAACTTGCCTTGTTGGCGACGAAAGCGGACATAACGGAAGAACTGGACAGACTGGCAAGTCACATTGCGGCGACGCGTGACATGCTGGAAGGCGGAGCCGCAGAAGGCATTGGCCGGCGTCTTGATTTTATGTGCCAGGAATTTAATCGGGAAGCCAATACATTGTGTTCCAAGGTAAACGATAAGGAACTTACACAAGTAGGGTTGGATTTAAAGGTTCTGATCGACCGTATGCGTGAGCAGGTTCAGAATATTGAGTAGGGGTAGGGTATAATGCAGGGGGAAATCGATCCACAAACGGGCGAACGGCGCGGCCTGATGCTGGTCCTTTCATCGCCTTCCGGCGCGGGTAAGACAACTATTTCCCGGGCGCTCCTCGCAGAGAATGAGGATTTGGCAATGTCTGTTTCTGCAACGACACGCCGACCGCGCCCTGGTGAGGAAGACGGACGAGATTATTCCTTTGTCGAGCCGGTCGATTTCAATCTGATGATCAACCGCGACGAACTGCTGGAACACGCGAAGGTCTTTGAAAATTATTACGGAACACCGCGTGCCCCGGTAGAGGCAGCGCTGAGTGCAGGTAAGGACATCCTGTTTGATATCGATTGGCAGGGCACCCAACAGTTGGCGCATAAAGCGGGTGATGATTTGGTGAGTATCTTTATACTCCCGCCGTCTACGGATGCCTTGGAAATGCGCCTTAAATCCCGGGCGCAGGATTCAGACGAAGTGGTTGCTCAGCGTATGTCCAAGGCCGCAGAGGAAATCAGTCACTGGAGCGAGTACGACTATGTTGTGGTCAATGACGATATCGACAGATGCCTTCGTGAAGTAAAAGCAATTTTAACCGCAGAAAGAGTAAGGCGAAACCGTCGCACCGGGCTGATTAATTTTGTCAATCGGCTGCGGGAAGGGTACTAGACAGGAACACTATTTCTGCATTTCCTCGTAAACGACCGCCAATCGGCAGAAATCTTCTATCGAGAGCTCCTCGGCCCGGCTTGTCGGAATAATTGCAGCGCGATCAAGTAACTCTTCTGTTGGCTGACCAAGAGGTTTCAAACTTGCCCTTAACATTTTACGTCGCTGGCCGAATGCGGCGGCAACGACTTTCTCTAGGATGGCTTTTGTTGCTGGAAAAGCAGGTTCCGCGCGTGGAATAAGTTTTACGACGGTACTTGTGACCTTGGGCGGCGGTGTAAAAGCTTTTGGCGATATATCGAACTCTTTCGATACTTCGCATAACCATTGGCAAAGGATCGTCAGGCGCCCATAGGCCTTGGTGCGTGGTTTAGCCGTAATCCGATCCGCGACTTCCTTCTGGAACATTAACGTCATGGAGGAAAATCGGTCGGTATTTGATAGCCATTTGATCAACAGCGGCGTTGCCACGTTATAAGGCAAATTGGCAATAATCCGTGCTTTTCCAGTAAATAGTGTGGTCTCGTCGACACTAAGGGCATCGACGTTCAGGATTTGGAGGCGACCTGGGCAGGCGGTGCTGATATCGTTAAGGGCCGCCAGGCACCTTTCGTCTTTTTCAATAACGATGAGGCGCTCGGCACCTTCCGACAAAATTGCGCGGGTCAGGCCGCCGGGACCGGGGCCAATTTCGAGAACCGTTTTGTTTTTCAATGGGCCCGCGCTACGTGCGATCTTGCCTGTCAGATTTAAGTCCAGCAGGAAGTTCTGTCCCAATGATTTTTCTGCCCTTAAACCATAGCGAGCAATAACATCCCTGAGAGGAGGAAGTTCCTTCGCGTCAGGCATTTTCAACTGTCGCCATATGTGATGCCATTTTAAGCGCAGCAATCAGACTTGTCGGGTTGGCAACGTTTTTCCCGACGATATCATCTGCCGTGCCATGATCGGGAGATGTTCGAATAATCGGGAGGCCAAGAGTGACATTGACACCACTATCAAAATCAATGGTTTTAAGGGGGATGAGGGCCTGATCATGATACATACAAATAGCTGCATCATATTTATTGCGTGCGGAAGCGTGGAACATGCTGTCGGCCGGAAACGGGCCAGTGATATCAATCCCTTGAGCTTGAAGTTTCTCAATTACAGGTTTGATGATCTTAGTTTCTTCCAGACCAATACTGCCATTTTCGCCCGCATGTGGATTAAGCCCGGCCACGGCAATGCGTGGCGCGGATATGGCAAAGCGCTTCTGAAGATCCTTGTGAGTGGTCAGAATTACTTCCTCAAGATGCACTGCGGACAGAGAGTTTGGAACGTCTTTCAGCGGAATATGGATTGTTGCCGGAACGACTTTAAGTTCATCGCAAGCGAGCATCATCACGGCTTTTCCGTCACGCTCCGTCAGCGAGGCGAGATATTCTGTATGACCCGCATGTTCGAACCCCGCTTCATATAATCGATTTTTATGAATTGGATTGGTGACAAGGGCGCTGGCGGCGTGGTCTAACACCAACTCCGCCCCGCGACGAATAGATCCGATAATCTGTGCCGGGATATCATCGCGATCCTCAAGAGGAAAAACCGGTAAGGCCTCAGTAAAAACATCCCGAGTTTCGGCAATATCTGAAATCACTTGGTAAGTAATATCAGAACCTAGTCTCTTGAAATAACGGGAAATAGTCTCAGGATTACCAATCAGAAAAAAGGGGGCTAAGCCTTCTAGATTTCGCCTCTCCCATGCCTTGGCGGTAATTTCCAGACCGATGCCATTGGGATCGCCCATTGTGGCGGCGAGAGGGGGAAGAATTGTAGTCATTGGTTTCCAGACGGGTTCAACATTTCGATATTTATCGTCTGTCAATCGTCGCAGAATTATAGATATCCTGAAAATAGCCACGTGCGCGGTTTTCCGTCCGCCTGATGAGTATTTCTCTTCGAATGGCTTCCGAGGAACTACTACGTGCATTCGGATCATCACGATCACAAACGATAAAAATGCGATAGGCGTCTTCGTCCAGATAAGGTGCACTGGCCTCTCCAGCCTTCATGTTGATGAGCAGGGGCTTAATGTTATCCGGCAAATCGCCCAGGCGGATCTTTCCAAGCTTCCCACTACCGGGTCCTGTTATTTCCGTCACCAATTCCGGCATATAACTGCAGGTATCGATAAAATTGCTGAGTGTCTTCGCCAAAATTTCCGGCGATTGTCCGTTGTTCGAAGCGCTGTTCAAAGGGATTACGAGCTGTGTTAAATCGAAAATGATGTCATCCGGATTATTTTCAAGGACCGTTCTAATTTTATCGATGGTGACAATAAAGTATCCGTCCGTCGTGCGAATAGGGTCGGAAATTTCGTTTTCACGCAATGACGGAAGGATTTTCGTTATTTCAGGCTCTACATCATCCACAAGTACCCAACCAATACTGCCGCCGCCAGAAGCTGTCGCGCCCTGACTGAACTGTGCGGCTGCCCGGGCAAAAGGGGTGCCATTTCTGAGCTGTTTCACAAGGTTCATGACACCGGCACGAACCTGTTTTTCGTTGGCCCCGGTTTCTACGGGCAAATAGATTTCACTCAGCAGATATTCGTTTTTGCCTCTATTGGCTTCCAGTTTTTCCTGTACAGCTTGGATTTCCTCGTCAGAAATTGTTATTCTTGGCATGACGCGTCGTTGAATAACTTTGTTCCAGGCCAGGTTAACACGTATCTGCTCCAACAGGGTTTCAACATCTACATCCAGAGCTTCAAGTTTTCTATCTAGTTCGCCCGGTGCGATATTGTTGAGCTTTTCAAAATTCTCCAACGCCTTGGCGGCTTCAGCATCAGAGGCAGTCAGATTGTTTTTTTTTGCTTCTTGTAATTTCAACCGATCATCAATCAATCGTGTTAATGTTGGCTTGACAAGCTGGTTCCGCGTTTCTTGAGTGTTGGGAAATCCGGACATGACGATCGTCAGGGAAATCCTTTGGCTTAAATCATAACCGGAAATAATTTCATCGTTGACGATTGCCGCAATTTTTTGAATATCCTGCCCGCTCGCACTGCCTGCAAACAACAAGAGAGTACAAGTTAGGACAAGAGATTTAAGAGACAAATGGGGGACTATCATCTTTTTTCTTCATCAACACATAAAATAAAATTTTTGCGTAACATGCTCGCTTCGAGCCGCAGAATAACCGCGTCTTGCACTAATTAAAAGGAAGCAATCGGATTTTAAATCCGATACGTGTCTCGGGCTCAACATCTCTGTCCCTTGTAAAGGACCTTTTCGCTTCCAATGCAAACCCAAAGCACTCATCCAGATATTCAAGACCGATATTGCCGTCAATTGAATTTCCAGTTCCGGTAAGGTCACGGCGGTAACTACCATAGGCGCTCCAGAATTCAGAAAGCTTAACTCTCCCAGAGACATATACCTCCTCTCGTTTTTCCTGTGTCAGGCCATTAGGATCATCGCGAAGATAAACATATCCCAAATCCAGCCAAGTCTCACTTGTGCCTGTTTTCATGTAGAGTTCATTTCGGGCGAGGGTGAGCTTGTCATGGTCTATTCGGGTTCGGTTAATAAATTGAAGATAGTCCGCAGGCCTGATTTCCAGCCGCGTAATGTAATCTGAAAACTGATCTTCAAGCCCTGTTCCTGATTGAAAGCTTGTGCCGCCGCCCTGATGAATACTTTGGCCGACCAACAGTGTAGAGTAGCCGCCAGACTCACCGTAAACACCCATATTGAAACCATAATTCAGACGCGCACCTTCCTCAACTTCATCGAGACCGGCAAATCTATCGGAGCCAAATAAATTCGTATCATCAAACTCAAAACTCAGGCTATCTTCATTTGGTGTATTCTTACTTCCCAATGCTTCAGACCAAACGACTTCGGCGATGGGTTCAACAACTTGTCGAACGGTTCCAGCTTGTCGGACGAAGGGGTATTTCCACTCTACAGAGACGGAAGGGATAACCCTGCCATAAACATTATTTTCGCCGGTTGTTGTAGATGGATCAGACGGATCAGACAGCTGATTGCGGGCATAATAGAGGTCGCCGCGCATGGATGTATCAACGGAAAGAACCTGTCCGTTAGACGTCGTATATGGTAAATGCCAGCCGCCAGAAAGCGAAAACCGATTGGTATCCTGGCCGTCTTCGCGATAAATCAACAGCGTATCGGCATCTGCGCTGAAGCGAGCTCCATATTCGTTGGGGTCGCCGACATAGGAATAATTCCACCAAGCAGGAACAAGCGGCGTTTGGCTGGAGACATCCGCCTCTTTCAGCCCCTGGAAACTATAGGCGCTGAGGATGGAAAAGTTACGACCTCTTTGTCCCTGCAAATATGCCTTCGATGTCAATGTATCCAAATCGCTAATGTCGTATCTTTCAAGATATGTATCCGTGGTCGTCCGGAAAACATCAAACCCCCAAAGCCATGTCTCATCAAGCTGAAATTCGCCGTCGCCACGGATATGCCCTTGAAATTCCTGCCTGCCCGTAGTTGACCCGTCCGAGTTCGTCTCGTCTATATAGGTAAGAGAGCTGTCAAATTGATATTTTCCGTTAGAGACAGCTTGCCGATATTCTCCAGCAAGCTGAATATTTTGCTTCGTCGTAATGGTCGGGGTGATTGTCATGTCCTTATCTTCGGAGATGACATAGTAATACGGAACCTTGATGCCGTAACCCAATGTTGAGGAATCAAATACTTCCGGTGCCAATAGGCCGCTTTCCCGTTCGACAGATGGATCCGGGTGAGAGAAATAAGGAGTATAGAATACCGGGACCCCAAAAAATTCTAATACAGCATTTGAATAAGTCACCGTTTTCTCGGTTTTATTATGCTCAACTTCTTCCGCTTTTAGCTGCCAAAGAGGAGGACGGTCGGGGTCCTTTTCGCACAAGCGACAGGTGCTAAAAACTGCGCGGGTCATGACCGTTTTATTCTCATCGATCCTGATAGCGTCATGTGCGGCCAATCGTGAATTATCAGTAAACAGGATCCTGATGTTACGAATAGCGCCTGTCTTCAGCTCATTTTCAAGTTCCATTTCATCGGCAAAAAGAACTTCGCCACTAGGCTCCAGAAGAATGATGTTTCCCTCTGCCTTGATGGTGTCGGCCTGGACATCATAAATAATTCTGTCCGCCTTTAGAATACGCTCACCCTGGACGATTTCGACATTGCCCAAGGCATTGACGATTTGACTTTGCTGGTCATAGGTAATTTGCTCTGCGCTCAGTAGGGATTCTTTCTTTATATTCAATTCAGGTGTATTTTCGGCACGGGCAAGACCCTGCATCATAGCCGCACTCAAAAAAATCGTTGCCAGGAGTGATTTCAATGTATGTCTCATCGATTATCCATCCTCAAGATGGAACATCATGGCAAGCCCGAAAAGAGTGATGGCAAGAGCAGGTATCCAGGCTGCAAATTGAATGGGTAAACTGCCGGAGAGACCAAGAGCATAAATAATATCTGTCAGAAAATAGAAAACAAATCCTGTCCCAATACCTCCTATGACAAGGAATGTTGTATGTCCTCCCCGAAGGCTTCTGAGACTGAACGTTGCGGCAACGAGAACCATTGCCAGCATAAGGATTGGCCCGGCCATAAGACTATACCAATGGAGTCGATGCCGATCACCCGAAAATCCGGCCAGTTCAAGGGTTTCAATAAATTCAGGTAAATCCCAAAAGGAAAGTGTCTTGGGAGATGCAAAGCTTTCCTGTATTTGATGCACCGTTAAGGAAGTATCCAGATCAAGCCGATCATAAAGTTCCGCAGGTTTGTTGGGGCCAGTTACGACGACATTTTCCAACTCCCAATACCCTGGATGGAGGAGGGCGCGGCTGGCATCAATTCGACCTGTGAAGACATCGTTAGGATCAAACTCCAGGATAATGACATCCGTAAGGTCAATGCCCTGGTTTAGGGCGCCGCGCGCATGAATGACCGATAGGCCGTTCTCATCGACCTGCCGGAGCCAAAGATCGCTTGGAGAAACTTTTAAAAGGCTCGACCTCTTGTCAAAATATTTGGCCTCCATCAGATCCTGTTGAGCCTGCATTGCCGCGCTAATCGGATTGATGACCATCAGCACGAGCAAACCGATGCCAAAGGCAATGAACATTGGCGGGAATAGAAACTGCCAAACCGAAACACCGGCGGCGCGAATGACCGTAAGTTCACTGCTTTTGGCAAGCCGGAAAAAAGTCAGCATTCCGCCGAACAAAGCAATGAAAGGGAGCAGTTTTTGGGCAAGATAAGGGATACGTAATAGTACCATTTGCAGG
>Ga0315338_1003200_pt1 | contig 14677 bp, 8 predicted proteins | sample ASW8metaG_FD_204518 | JGI IMG/M metagenome (GOLD analysis project Ga0315338, IMG submission 204518) | Ammonia-oxidizing marine archaeal communities from Monterey Bay, California, United States - ASW #8 | ecosystem: Environmental > Aquatic > Marine > Coastal | place: USA: California | collected... | reverse complement strand
ATTTTTCATTCATGGCAAAAACCCTATGCAGAGTTTCGTCGTCAGCCTGATAGTCCTTGAGGTATTCTGATATCAGTTCCTCTTGCACGGCAATATCGCGGAGGTCTTCTTGTTGTAACCCATCGGTCAAGTCCTCTACTGAGCCTCTCTCTCCCGCGGCGCGGTTCAAGAAAGTAATCGATTCCGGCTTGAACCTTGTTTTGACAACATCGACAGCCCGACGCATTCTATCAAGAGGAAGATTGTTGTTTGACACTAGTCTAATGCGAGCGCCTTCTATTACCTCTGTACCCTTGGGGACGCGACCCTTTGGGGTCATCTCAATCGTTACGAAAGGCTTTGGGTTCTCCAAAACGATATGCTTGCAGGTAAAGTTGTCGCGGTCTTCGATGTCCCACACCAAAAAACCCTTATCGTTGGTCTCTCCATGATTTTGCTGGACGGTTGAGCCGGGATAACGAATGCGACCGTCTTTATCCAGCGTCTGATCTGTCTTGTGGATGTCTCCCAAGAAGGCATAATCGTGATCATCAAAGATACTGATGTCATTCTCGCCATAATCCATTGTCCAACCGGTATCTGTCTGGCAACCACTCACAGAGCCGTGATATAGGGCAATGTTAATCCTATTATCACTGGGAGTGGGTTTTACCCAGTTGTCTGTATCAAAAACAGACAGAACATTGAGGGTAAACCCGTCCTTTAGCTCAGTTTCGCCCGAATTCTTCAACAAATGGAGGTTTTTATGGTCCAAAGCCTCCGCAATCGGCGAAAGTGCGTCCTGACGGCTGGAATTCTTCAGATTTCCGTCGTGATTGCCCAAAATTACATAGGTTGGGGCGATATCAGCCAGATTTCCGAGGAATTTGGCACACATTTCAACGAATTCGGGCGAAATCTGTGTTTTAGTGTGTGCAATGTCACCACAGTGGATAATATAGTCTACTTTTTCCGCACGGAGGTGCTCGTAGAGCTTCTCAAAGACCGCTCTGTACTCATAGTGGTACTTCAAGTTCCTGATGTGCGTATCAGCAATGTGTGCAAACTTCATATTTTAATTGTATTCCCCAATAGATAAGAAAAATAGTCTCCAAACGATGTAGAAAGAGGTGTCGCAACCTCTTTTCGCCTTTGAAACTCCTCTTTTGACATCTCTCCGACGTCTGAGTATGGCTTAATCTTTATTTTAACAACTTCCACTCCATATGTCAACAATTTTTTTATCATTTTTGCTGATTTTTTCTCAACATCTGGATCTAGTGCAAGAAAAACCTTTGGACTGTGACTGACTATCTGCTGGAAAAGCTTTGACCTTTCCCTCAACTGCGAGCCGAGCAGCGGGATAGAATTAGCTCCCGCAATCACAGCATCAAAGGCACCTTCGACCACAACAATGTCAGAGTCCCACTCTACCATAAGCTCATTGAAAACAATATCCCGCGATGCTTGCGGGTTCATATATTTTTTCCAGTTACCATTATAACTTCTTGCGACAAAATAGTTAAGCTCTCCCTCGGAAGAAAATGAAGGAATTATAATTCTATTCTCAAACTCTCCATGAGAACAATAGCCCATCTTCCACCTTGCGATGTCTTGTTGCGTGACGCCGCGATCAAGCAGGTATCTTTTTGCAGGGGAAGCTGTGCTCGTTGTCTTGCCGGTTAGAGTTTCAAACTCTACAGGGAGGCAGACCTTCTCTCCCACTTCTTCTTGTGATTTATCATCAAAGAGATTGTCAAACGAACAAATATCGATCTGAGCTTCGCCTAGAGCGTCCCATTCATTAAGCAGTTGGGAGTTCCCGTAGGAACGGATAAGAGGGCGTACAGAGCGTCCTGCGAACTCACAGACCCAACACTTGAACTTATCAAGCTCTACATTGACGGAAAGCTTCTTCTTGTGGTGTTTACACTTCGGGCAAGTGAAAAGAAGTTCATCACCAGATCTATAAGAAGAGCCTAATGTCCTCTTTAAGATTCTGATTTTTTCTTTTTGCAAAGTTCATAGCCTGCTTTAGCGATAACCAAACTGTCAGCCTTATCGTAAGACCCCGGCTTGGGATTACCATACTTTGTATATGTTATACTAAAACCTGTCTCGTTGTCAAGAACTTTTTTTAAAACTACTTCTTTTGCTTTTTGACCTCGGGGAACTTTTACGCCATACAGCTTGCGTGCAGTGGTGGCATTAATAAATTCTGGCTCAATGTCAAACAATTCATAACAGAGCCAGCTTAGCGTTCCGTTAAATCTCGCGAGTGTCGAGAGCGTCTGGGCTGACGAGAAGCCGCTGCGGAACGATTGGAGCGATTGCTCGATGAAGATCTTTTCGATCCCCTGATCCTTTTTAACTCCTTCAAGATGGCTCTTCGCCTTTGCCACCTTTTGAAAGAATCCTTTATCTTTTCGAAAATCCCAAACATCGCATAGCACCACCTGACCTTCTGAATCTAAGATTGTAATTCCTGTCATGCTTGTGGAAATATCCATTCCCAATATCATACTGCCTCTAAAAGTCTATCTTCATTTTAAATGTGAGATCATCCTGCTCTGTCTTCTTTATAGGCTTGGCGAGCTTCGCAATTGCAATCAGGTTTTTATCCTTGTCATAAATGCCGATTTTCGAAATATATGTTTGTTTCACGAAGCTTGCCGACCCTTGATTATAAGCAGGTATGTTACTTGATTCTAACACACTCCAACTAGAACTTACAGTATTTTTTATCTTAATATTTTTTGGGTCGACATAGGATACCGAACTCGTGAATGGCACGTCTTTTGAATTGTCTGCCCAGTCCCTGTATGTCGGATTATTAGAATGATTGAACATCCCCCTTGGTGCATTAGCAAACATGGTCAATGTCGGAATGTAATTGGTGCCCTCGAAAGAGATGCGCCATGATGCATTGGGAATACTGTAGTTGCTGTCGTTCTGATTCTTCCCAACACTTTGACCCACACCTAGCCACGTTGGAGATACGTTCGTATCATGTGTATAGTAGCCAGTATTAACAGGGTCCAAGGACCAACTGCCAGTCAGCACAATAAATCCCTCATTGTATAAGACAACACCTGCGACACTGCCGGATCCAAAATTGCTGCCCAAACTGTTTGCCGATCCCGAGACCTGTATGAGTTCTCCATTTCTATTTATGTCTTGGAGTTCACCGGCAAGGGTGCCAGTAATATAAAATTTGATACTCATCGAACCCTTCTTAATAGATGAGCCATAAAAAATCGATGGTATGCTGATTAACCTAACGTCGTCCTGTCCCTTGTTGCCAAGAGAACTTGAATACATATAGTGGTCACTCAATGTCTTATAATAATTTAAAGTATTTTTGAGCGCTAACAAGTGAGGTCGACCAGCCGTAAATCCAGTTATATCCTCAGAGGTGGCATCTCGGTATATCTTAAAATCCAAAGAAGACGAAAGAGGATATGTCCCTTCGATCTCTTCACCGTAAAGATAGCCCGAGTTAAACCCAGAAGTTGATACTGTTTTAAAAGCACTAATACCACTGTCCTTCATAATGAAGGGGTGGATTATCTGCTCTGATAAGTTTTGATCTCTATCGACATTTAACTCATAAAGAGATGCATATCCCGTTGGGACGTGCAAAGACTGACCATGGTGTGATCCTGAGATTTCGCCACGATTGTTGTAGTAAACTTTCGTGTCGTAAATAAAGAAATCTACTTTAGGGTGGGTCTTTGCCCTAGCGTGGAAGATATCATTTGAACCGAATGGATATAGTGGCATAACATTATTAAATAGTTCCGAATACCAATTAGTAGTCCAAGCGTACTCTCAGTGTCAACTCGGTTGAAGGATCCTTCTTCAGGGGCTCGCTCAACTTGGCTACTGCTAACAATTCGTTGTCGGCTGAGTACATGCCAACTGTCGTGATATATGAAACCGGATCGTCAACGGTGCTGTTCTTTACTCGTAGTTTGCTTCCGCTAAGATAAGTCGGGTTCGAACTATAGTTGAAATCATTATGATTTGCACGACAGAAATAGATCGAAGAGTTTAGCTCTGTGGTGTTGTTGAATGAAAGATTATAAATGCGATTGCGAATAGCATTGGAAATTGCATCCACTGTTGATCCGCTAGCGGCTTGGAATCCTTTTGCGGGCCCGTCCGTTGCCGAAAGGGTGACGGTGCCGCCCTTTCCACCAGCGGCGGTGTCGAGGTATTTGTAGTTAACTTCGGTGGCTGCTGTGAAATCAAAGGCTCCCGCTTCACCATCCTTAACTCCAATACTCTTGCCAGCCACACCGGGGTGGTCAGCGAAGATATTAATCGCGTCACTACCGCCATCAGCTGCCCGAATGCCTTTAACCCCAACCCCAGCACCTGCGCTGCCATTACCCGAAGTTGCCCATGCAATTTTAGCATCTGTGGTTCCATTGATAGCCTTAATAATTAGCGCTTGGAGCGCTGCGTCGTCTATTCCGTGGGCTCCAATACAAATTGTATTGGCACCTTTGTGGGCATCACCATCGGTATCGTTTTCGTCAATGTAGATTGTAGTCTCGCCTTCACCGCCAGCGGCGGTGGGAACAATAAAGACAATAGTCTCGTCGGCACCTGTGTCGGACCAACCGTTGCAGTCAATAATATCGTCTTTGTAGGCGACAGCACCATCAGCCAAAACTCCACCATGCACATCTGAGTTAAACACCGAACCAGAAATGACTGCGATGCCTGCTTGATAAAAAAGCAATCCGCATGGCGGGTGATGGGGCGCGGTCAAGCCCTGTTGCTCGCTCATGAGTGAACCCGAACTAAGGGTGGCGTCTCCGTCGGCGGTCGACTGTGCATACAGAACTCCGTATTCACCCGCGGGGGAATTAACGAAATATCCGTCTGAGCCACTGGCGTCGGTCAATTTAATTCTTGTGTGCATTGCCTCATTGACAACTTGACTATATGCCGGGTTAACACCCAGTTCTAATTCGAATGAACCTTTCTTGATTTCATCTTTTGCGAGGAGCCGCGAGAAGTTCAAGAAAAAACACTCTTGTAACTTCGTGCCACCAGCGAGAATGTTTCCATCCTGATCAAACTCTTGAATCGAACCAGTAGCATCATGTCCCATAAGGATCTGAGCCATCTGGTTGTAAACATTTGCTTTTTTACTTTGCTGAGTAGTGGTTGAGCTATATAAGCTTCCACTTGGAGAGATGCCGACTGCAATATCAAAAATATGATTTGCAGAAGAACTCAAATATGGATAATCATATACGGATTGAAACATACCATGTGAGTATGTTTTAATATGGGGCTCAGATCCAAGAGCGACGGTTGTTCCACCGTATGTTCCCGAGACCAGCGAGCCGGTGATCGGAATCGCTTCATGTAACATCGTCCTTGTTGTGGCGATGTCGTTGTTCAAAAAAGTCTTAAATGTAGTTGCCATGAGTTTTTCCTTTTATATTTTCTTGACAAATCTCACAGGAATGTCAATACTAAATCCTGTGGTTGCGCCTGTCACGCGAACAATACTATCAATGTAATTGAAGTTGCCTCCGCCTTCCAGTGCCGGTGCGCCAGACGCTGCGGTAGAACCCAGCTTTTCAAATAGATATGTACTGCTGTTCAACTCGATTGACGATTGAATTTTAAATTCAAGCACTGTCCCTCTGGGACCGTCAATGACTTGTGAAGCTGTCGCCACTTCTGTTTCTGTATTCTCCGAAACATATTCGTTGTCCGTGCCCAGCGATAAATAATATGTCGCAACCTGATCATCGTCAATAAATGAAACACTTGCTTGGTTACCGGTTTTGCTCGCGAGATTTCCAAATCGATTGTCTATCTGTACAAGATATTGTGTTTCAACGAGATCTGCATCAATCTGAAAGCTAGGCGGGATTTCAGTGGTGTCTAGCCCCTGATCTACTCGAATAAAGCTTCCGTTCTTGGGGTTCTCTCCAAACAGGGTGCCTGCTTTTGAAACGCCGCTCACAACCGATGCAACGTCTTCTGTCTCTTTATCAACACACACAATGTGGGCGCCTGTGTCGGCACGCTGTGGTGCCTCTTTGTCGTTTATTCGAACAACAGGCAAGTATAATAGATTGGTGCGGGGAATTGAGATCAGACGATGTTTGGCTGAAGAAGTGTTGTTTGTAAACGCTTCCAAGCAAGGTGTTTGCAAGATTTCCAAATCATAATAAGCACTACCAGAAGAATGGTTCTTATTATATAACTCATAGTTAATCTCATCGTCAGCTAGAGCAAACTTGGCAATCTTAAAACTGCCATCGCCTTTGGCGAGCCTGTATCGCCCAGTATCGGTTAACACTGCATCAAGGATGATGTCACCGGAATTGTCAAGAAATGCCATATCTTTTCTCCTTATTACTATAAATAGGCTTTCGCAATAAATAGTTCTTTATTATTAAAAACATCCTATTACTCTTCTAAAATGCCCTTTTCTATTTTTGTCTTGAAGGTCATATTGAAGTCGATTTTCTTCCCGGTCTTTTTCGAGATAAATCTAAATTTAAATTTTTTACCCCATGGAGAAACATCATCTCCAAGCTTAATATTTTTAACATCAAAAGCTGTCTCTGCTTCGTCGTAAAGATCTGCGAACGTTTGCCCCAACGCAGCTTTTATTTCTACCAAGCGGCGCATGGGTTTTGATGCAGACTTTGGTTCCCTTGGAATAAAATCAACAACGCGCTTATTTAAGAAAATCTTACCCTTGTCATTAACCAACTCGACCTCGTAAATAGCCGTCGGATTGGACACATGATCATGTGCATCAACCACCCTGCAAATATAATAATATTTTTGATTTGGGAATAAGTAAGTGATCGTTGATGCGGAAGACGCCTTGAGCGTATGTCCGGACGTGGCGTTGATTGCAACTCTATCCACTGTAGAATTTGCAAAGTCGCTCCAGCTTTTGGGGTGATATGAAATTCGAAATATTTCAAAAAAGCCGCCGTCCCCAATTGAGTCATCGCTGTTATACCGAATGGGAAGGGGCGGGAGGACTTTCTGTGCCGTGCGAACTTCAGATATCCTTGCGACATCATCGGCATCAATTAATATAGGCTGCATCATATAATCATCAACAGAACCATTCAAGTTAATTAAAAGCCGACGGTCGTCGCCGAAATACGGTACTATCTGCATATCAGGAGCACAGGGTGGACTGTCCATGATTAAGTGCTTATCTTCAAAAACCTTCTGCTCAACTAGCACAATCTTCGGTATTTGATTAACAACAAAAGCTGCGATGTCATTGGTCGCGCCGGCGCCACTGTAGTTATATGATGTTTCAACCGCCATTTGATATGCATAGATTGTATACACATAGTGGTTGTTATATTTGATCTGTGTATCGACAATATTAATAACGTCTTGATCGCTAAGGTTTGGAATCCAGTAATTTTGGATTATTTCACCTATGGGGTTGCCGTTACCGTCAAGCTTTCTTTTCTCGATACGATATAATGTTGTTTCAGAATAATTCGATTTTCCGACCATCATGTCATCAAAAGTTCGAAATCTCTTTTTTATAATTTGTTTGAGCTTTCCCATGAAAACCACACCCATCAAGCTTTTAAAAAACTTGTTTTGTGGTTCGACCAAATGAAGTTGTTCTATGGTACTATCATCTAGTACAATCATCTGCTCCATTGCTAGCTGATTAAACTCGGCAGTATCTCCCTCTGTTGAAGATCCTCCATTTTTAAAATCGACCAAAGCAATTTTCTGTAGAAGATTGGTAACATCCCAAATGCGTCTTGAGCCGGCTTCTGTCGATGTTGTTCGCTTAATACTTGTTGTGTCATCATCATTAATAATTACCGACTGTGTTTCTGAAACCTCTGTGAAAATCTTCTCTTCGAAGCCTTGACCTGTGGCTACAGTTTTTGCAACTTCCATGGTAAAGGTGTCCAACAAATGAGTTGATCTTAACAGATCTGCAAACTCTGATGTCTTATCCGTTGACATTTCAATGTCAACAAACATTGGGAACATCTCTTTCTTTGACGCGATCTCCTTTAACAGCGGTATATTCTTCGACGGTATGATGATGTTTTTAAATTTATTTCCAGTGGATAGTACACTTGGGGTTGCTTGTCCCTCTAAAGCATCATGTATATGTCTAGACCAAGTGCCAAAATATTGTCTTGAATGTTTCTTTACATCGAACTTCGGACCCGCCTTCGGGATCCCGTCGGTGGCAGCTAAGGACGACACCTTCGAAGGCGCAAGAGTGTCGCCCAAAGAAAGATGATTATGAAAGTATGGATTGCTCTTTTTGTTAAGCTTTTCCATCATCACAGCATACAGGTTGGGCAGAGATCTTTCTGATAGTGTCGACAAAGATGGGTCGACAAGCGCACGTTCATATTGTTGAATATAGAAATTGTATTCTGGTTTAACATGGGCGTGGATCTGTCCAGAGGTAATAAGATTGTCTTGTTCCTCCTTTGAAGACGGCAGCGGCACACTAAAAGCTAGATAGTCATAATCAACAAACTGGTTACTGCCAAAAAGACCAAGCGATGTATCGTCGCCTGCGACAGAGCCCCCTAGAATTAAAGACTTCCACTTGGATGCCATATAAAATTCGCCTGCACCTTCTGGCAAATTAGGGGATTCTCCCATAAACTGTGATTTGTCTGGGAACAAGGCGACCACCTGATGTACCTCAAAGAATGGGTTATTTGCACCTGATGGTGAGGGGTCGTACATCGGACCATAAAGGTGAATCGAAAACGGAATACCATCTTCTTTCTTGGCGTCATTGCCTTTATTAAAATAAGTCAAATGCGATGCCGCGGACGGATCCGTCGACGGTGCCGTGGTCCAGTATTTCCCCGCAATTGCTCGGAAAGGATCTCTTCCGGAATCTGCTGCTAGTCCGACCGAAATTCTCTGCTCCTTCGTAGCTCCCCAGTTATCTTCCTCAACAACGAACTTTCTTTTTGTAAAGCCTCGCATTGGCGATGTTTTGTTCTCTTTTTTATTTTTCAGCGCTGCGAGATTATACTCTGTGGAGTTTAACGCGGCTTCCAGAGCGGGAATATAAATATTACCATCGGCATCAAGCTCTGGCTTATATACTTCATACTGTTTTGAAAAGTCGTCTTCCATATTCTTACACCTTCTTCGACATCTTTGCTTTTATATTTGGCGAAACCTTAAGAGTGAGCGGTTTTACTGTAGCTGTTGCCAAGTACTGTGGCGCCACGCTCTGCAATTGACCTGATACCATCTTTATCTTTTTTGCCAATTTAACATTGAAGATGTTTGCCATATTCGGAAGAGCCGGGGCGGGGGAAGCAGACGGGACAGACATGATAAAAAATTTATCATATACTGGCATGCGCAAGCCTTTTGGTTCTACGATTCCAAACTCTCTGTTCTCATATTTGACCAGCCTACAAAGCAAGTTCTTTCCCGACATGGCAGACAGCAGGTCTCGATCTAAATCTCTCCAGATCGGGTTTTTGAGAAGAGCATTTCCATCGGCTCCGCGCTTATATCCAACCAATGCTTGCGTTTTTCTCATCATTTTATAATTGAGCGCAAAGGTACAAACATTCAATGGCATCTTCAACAAATCGCCTTCAGGCATAGTCCAGTTATGTTTAACCGCGGTGGGGGAGATACTTGACATAAACAAGGACTTAATTTGATTTGGCAGAGCAAACACCTTCTTCTGCACGATAGGCAAAGTAGGTGTTTGCCCCCCAGCCATGGCAGTAGGAAGTTTATCATCCGGACCCAGCGGCAACGTGTTGACTTTTTTAAGAACCTTCTGTATTGCATTGGTACCGTTTGTTATGTTATAAAAATTTGAACTATAAAAACTAAATATATTCTGTATTTCTTGGGCAGGCGGCTCTGGGATTGGAGCCGAATCGTTGAAAAACCCGGTGGTGCCAACACCAAGCAAGACGACTGGTTTTAAAAGATATGCAAAAAAGATTGTGGGATCTTCTGGCGCCTCAGTCTCATCGTCCTGATCACTTTCCCTTCTTTCATAATCCACCGGGTCGACATTATCCCATTCAAACCCAAGCATGTCGCTAGCGTCTGTATAAGGATCATATGACATGTCCAAAAGCGGTATAGGGCTTAGAAGTTTAGATGATATAACTTGGGTTTGTGTAACATTAAACAAAGCCATGTTGTTCGAAAAATTAAACTTCGCCATCTTCATAGCAAGGCTCGTCGCAGCAGACTGTCTGTTTTTAGTCGGCGGATTAAGTAACAGTGGGATGAACGGAGATTTCTTATTCATGTTCAAAGATAGGATAGTGGATTGCACTTTATTGTTTTCTTCCACGTCGAACGGATTAGTCAACAAACAAGTCCCTCCGAGCTTTCCCAAGATTACATTAGATGGTGACAAAAATGTCAGTTTACGATGATCGATTGTATCTTCCGGATTGAATACCGTTCCGTTCGAGGCAATCTTAACATCCGCCGTTTTTGAATTAAAATATTTTAAAGTTTCCGAATCTGTTCGCGCCGTATAGTCCGAAAGTGATATTCTTCTAAGCCCTTTGGCAGTTGCTGTTTTTTGCGTCGGTCCATTGGATAAATAATCATATCCCACGCCCTTTGGAAAATTACTATTGTATGATTTGTCAAAATAGTGCTCAACAGTAAATAGTTTTACCGGGGGTGCCTTGGGCATAAGCGAATTTGTTATACCGTTCCTCTGACTGTTTATCTCCATTTTGCCGCCGGTAATTTGTACTGCGCGTGAAATCAAGTTGTCAACAAGTTTTCGGAGCAGATCAATCCCTCTTGGCGAGCCGGATTCTGGTGCACACATTTTTAAAATATCTGTTATGACTTCAAGATCCATCGATGTTTTTGCCAGTGTGGAAAACAAATTACAATATAGTAGCAGCGCTCGATTAGTTGGATATGAAAGAAAAGATGGGTATGTTCGGTGGGACCACTCTATAAAAGATTTCGTAAATCGGTTAGCCATCACATCAAACGAACCTTCGCCCCTGTCATTAACTGCCAGTGATGCCCTTTCATAATATGCATCCATGTCTGCGCGGGCTCTGCTTAATTTTTTAATTTTGTCCCATATAAGGCGGTAAGAATTGTCTTCGACCTCTAGCTCGATGCCATATTGATACATGCCATCAGTGGTGCTAGCCATAGTAGCATCAGAACACATGAAGTGCCTTGTTTGCAAAGTTCCCGCGCTAGCCAAATCAACTTCGGAGATGTTTCCCATTGTAGAAGGAATTGAGGTAAACTCGTTATTTTTTTCGTGACCTCTCGCAATTATAATTGGAATATCATTCCCAGAATCAAATACATCCCTTTGATATGTCGGCGAGCCCAGCTTATTTAAAGTTCGACGATTGGCAGTTACGCGGCGGCGCTTAATTTTTAAATTGCGGATTTTCACATTATCAAACAACTGTGCTTGGTTGTATGGTCCGTACAAGCTGCCAAACCGCACGTTATCTCTGATAATCTTCCCGTAATCAAACCCAAAAACAAACTTACTATTGTGTGATGGGTCCATCGTCATACCAACGTCTGTGAAATAATTTGACGTAGCTGTGGGGATCAGATCGGCTTGTTTTAATTGTCCAAGACCCCCCAGTTTGGAAAATAAAATATTCTCAACAGAATCCATGTTGTGCTGGACTTTTTCTATGCGGTCAAATATGCGATAGTCTTGCACTTTGCTATTTGTAACAACAGTCTTCTTGACAGGGAAACTTTCCGCACTTGTGGAAGTGCCAGCTAAAAACCCGTTCGCTCCCTCAAATACTGGACCAGTCCAAACATTACCATCGGCATCCTGAAAAATAAATGCCTTGGATACTAGCTCGCCGTTTTCAATTACAGTGTCCATTGCGACCTTCCCCTGCATCATATCAGCCATGTAAGGATCATCAATGTACAAGTCAAAGTCATTGGAAAGCATGTCTAAATCAACAGAAGTAACTGCTAAATAAGATAGGTGTTGCGGATCCGCAGTCGGTATGCTAAAAGTGGTACGGTATGTTATATCATATACGGCACCTCCGGTTTCTCCTTGTGTATAATGATAGTCTGTCAATAGATTATCTTTAGCAGTGATATCGTGCAGAGAAACAGACTGAACCGTGACGTTCTCCGAAATGTCGTTCAAATATACCGCTGCCAGTTCCGTTGTTAAATTCTTTTTGGCAAATTCAGGCAAGTCTTTAACTGTCTCAATAAGCTGCGACAACAATAAAAGCTTCTCAACCCAATCATTAGCTGTAGCTAGTCGAATCGCATTGTTGGATGCCGACAATAGCGCCGTAGCAAGAGGGTCAGAAGATTGTACTATCGTCACTTTAAGGTATTTTTTAAAATCCTGCTGGCTAAACCATGTGTCTATTAAGCCATTGTCGAATTTATCTTTAAGACACAGATCCAAAGATATTTTCATTTCTTTTTCTGCGCTGCTGGTAATTGGCTTATTTTCTCGCGGATGTTGGATATGGGGGTTATGTTCCTTGAGCGGTGTTCCCGATGACTCCAAATTAATTTTTTGAATGTACACATCTGGTACCATCGAACCTATCAGTTGTTCTTGAATAATTTCAGCCATTAGTCACAATCCTCTGGGGCGTCATCGATATTTGAATCGTACATGCCAGCCGCGATACCTGCAAATGATTTGCCCGTGGAAAAGTCGGGACAGTCAAACTCTTTTGCAATACTTTTTCGTCTGGCTTTTTCATTTGGCAGATGTGCGCACAACTCAAATGGATCAATCTCCCTATCAACATTTATTTCAAAAAAATGTTCAACATAATTAGGGTCGACGTCTGGAAAGTTTTCATCTAAGTCATTTGTTTCATCCGATAAATAAGACACGCCCATGTCTCCAAATTGTTGACGGGCAAAATATAAAGGAATTAATTCTTCGTATTCATTTTTTTTATTTGAGTTCGGCTGTGAGGAGCCCGTAACTGACAACACTTCGTATACCTCAATGTCGAAATTCTCAGAAAGATAATCCGTGTTTTCTTCGTTTAATTCGATAATAATTGAATCTTTATAAACCTTGAGTTTACTTCCATCGTCGAAGTCATCAAATACACCGCCGAAAACACCAATAGTTTCTGCATCACTATTCTGCTGGATGAAGGTTTCGCTCTGGGCGTTGATTTTGTTTTTAAGCTTGGTTCCAGAAAGATCTGGGGGTATCCTAACTCCGGGGGCGTAAGGCTTTGCTCGATGGGTGATCTCACAGGCAATTTGAGGTATTTTTATATGAGGTGAAGTCTCTGAAGAGAAATAAGACGTCGACTCAGACATCTTGCCTTTAATAAAATAAGCATCCCACGCCGGAGAAGTTGTGCTAGATAGTGCCGATGTTCCGAGAGGCATCGGCAATGCGAAATGCTTGTCTGCCAGCGGTTGCAGGGTCTTTGAGCCGACCTCTGCTAGCTTATGTTTTACCATCTTAACAGAACGCTTAATATTGGTTTCAACTCCGGAAAGCGCACTTCGGACTTTAAGACGAGGTGTCTCGCTTTGAATACGAGCTTCAATTTCATTCTGGAGTTCTCCTATGGAACCAGATGCATATTGAAGATCATAAATTACGTCATCATCGAAAAAGGCATAAAATTCAGGAACAAAATCTCCTTTGGACAGTAGATGTTTTCCTAAAGATGTTATTTGAATGTCCATCACATCTTCTTTGGGATTAAAAAACTTTGCCATTAGAAATCATTTCCCTGACCGGAAGTATCTTCACCGCCAGTCTTACCTGCCATATCGATGCCGGCTTTATTCATCTTATTCTGTGCATTGCCCATGGAGGTTGTATTTAATAATTTTGTTGCGTCTGCGATTGGACCACCGAAAAACCCACCAACCCAGCTAGGATCAGCTAATTGAACAGCTTTGTCAACCATCAATCCGGCTGGCACGGGCTTACCTCCGGTGCTGCCATTGTTTCCTAATGAGCCGATAGTGCCCATCCACTTGGATGCGTCTGCCGTACCCATATTATCTACAGCAGCCTTATCGACCATGCTTTGAGCTTGGAGGGCATCTTGACCAAACATTGCAGCTTTGTTCGCCAAAGCTCCAGCCTTCATGATAGATGCCATTTCGGTGGAGCCGGGTGACAAGTCCATTGGGAATATGTTCATTGGTAGCAGTGGTATTGCCCCATCACCAACGCCGACCTTGACGTCGACCTTAGCCAACTCAATCAAAGAGAAGAAGTCATATGGCCAGTTGTATGTGTAATCTGGTCGACCCAATATCTCATCTTCATATGTAAACGTATATCTTGAATCATCAGTTGCGTCTGCTGTAGCATCAAAGTAACTTTCTTTAGCTCGGCGCTTCACCTTGAAAACCATCCATCGCGTATGCTTGGGAATTGGGTTTCCTCGGAAAAATTCGTTAACTGCTGTTTCATGAGTAATCGCTGTTTGTGATTTTTCAGCGGTCACGGAAATGTCTGGCATGATGCCTTGCCAAATATTAGACAAATCATCCCGAGACAATTTATGAGTGAACTCAAATATGTACATGGCAAACGGCTCTATAGTTAAATCGGTTTTGAAATCCAAATGAGGGGGCAGCACATATCTCGACATGCGGTCTGCCATTGTGCGAATTGATTTTCCGGGTCCCGCGTCGCCGGTGACAGCATTTTGAT
>Ga0315338_1003199_pt1 | contig 14677 bp, 4 predicted proteins | sample ASW8metaG_FD_204518 | JGI IMG/M metagenome (GOLD analysis project Ga0315338, IMG submission 204518) | Ammonia-oxidizing marine archaeal communities from Monterey Bay, California, United States - ASW #8 | ecosystem: Environmental > Aquatic > Marine > Coastal | place: USA: California | collected... | reverse complement strand
CCGAAGTAATTGTTATTGGCACAGCAAAAATTTCTTCAGGTGGAAAGATATATAACATGAACTCCGGTCAAGCAGATTTAAATGCAAAGATTGTTCGGGCTGACACAGGTGAAATATTGGCTGTGGTGCCCCAGGCTCGCGGGAAACATCCCCATATTTCGGCGTCCACAGCTGGCGTTACTGCTGCTAATAAAGCAGCGGATGCTTTAGGCAAGAATATTATATCACAATTGGTTATAAAATGGAGTACACAGCAATCGAATTTTATCAAAGTGTTTATTGTACTCAAAGGTGCTGATTTCATGAGTTATATGACCTTTGAATCGTTTTTAAAAGCACAGACTGTTTCGGGGATTCGGAATGCCTACGCCAAAAGCTTAAATGATGGTGTGGCAGAGTACGAAGTGGAATTTGAAGGCAAATCGCAGGCTTTGGCTATGGGTTTGGCCCAAACAAGTCCTGATGGATTGAATTTTAGAGTAACCGGGTTAACCGGCAATAGAATCACTGCAGAAGTTGTACAATGACGAGGTATCGCATGAAAAAATTAATTGGATTATCAGCAATATTATTGAGTATGGCCTTTTCTCAAGGTGTGGTGACACAATTGGATAATGGCAGTATTAACTATTCGGATCAAACTATTGCCGCTGTTGGCATTGGATTTGTACCTCAGAACGTAATCAATGCGGGGCAGGCACGTCGAATGGCCCTGCGGATTGCTAAGCAGGATGCTCTTCGGCAACTTATCGAAATTGTCAATGGGGTAACCCTTACCAGTGAAACCACTATGAGCGGTGCAATGGTTGATGATGTGATCAATACCAAGGTACGTGGATTTATACGTGGTGCCCGCCAGGTCGGTGATCCAAAGTATTTGAGTGACACATCTGTTGAGGTGGAATACTCCGTGTCCATGAGTGGCATTTCTGATATTATGCTTCCGCCGTTAACAGTGGCTGCCGCCCCTCCTGGAGCTGCCCAGCCGGGTACTGATGGCGCAACTACACCAACGACAGGTGGCATTACAGGCGTTATTATCGATGCCCGTGGGCTCAAGACCCGCCCAGCCATGGCGCCCAGGATTTTAGACCAAAATGGAAATGCAGTCTATGGCCCGGGGACCTACGACCGTTCATATGCGGTGACCAATGGTGTAGCTGGATACTCAAAATCTTTAGAAGCTGCTCAGAAAGACCCTCGCGTTTTAGGGAATCCTTTAGTAATTAAAGGTGTTTCAACTTCCGGCACGAATAGAACCGATATTGTAATCAGTAATGCGGATGTTTCCAAAATTGATTTGGCAAACCGTTCTTATAACGTGTTAAAAGATTGCCGTGTATTAATCTTATTAGATTAAATAAATTGAATTGAGAGGGGACCAATAAAAGAGATGCGGAATAATATGAAGTTTAGATTAATAAAATTAATATTAATTGGATTACTGCTGGGTTCAGTAATGGCACAGGAAGAAGCCATTACTCCTGGAATGGAAAAAGATGACAGCAAAGATTTAAAACCTGGAGATATTGCACCATCCTGGGCCCTGATGTACGCCCCTGGAAAGTTTGAATTTTTAAGGACCTGGTCAGAAGAAGAAGACAAAAAATTGCGTTTGATAGTATCTCAGCCTGACCGGCATGCAGTTTTGATGAGTTTTTTTGCCACTTGGTGCAAGCCCTGTATGAAGGAATTACCTCTGCTGGAAGAAGTATATCAAAAGTATAAGGATGAGCGCATTAAATTTTTTTTGGTAGACATTACCGAGGCAACAAGAACTAACCCTGGCGAAGTTTATGGCGTAGCCTATAAGGATGTACCGGTAGCCGGGCCTTTTTTGAAAAATAAGGGCGTTACAATGCAGATATTATTTGATACAAGGGGTGTGGTTATGAAAAATTATAATGCGCAAACATTGCCCCGATTATTTCTGATGGATGGCAATCGAAAAATTACCTTAACGCGGCGCGGTTTTCATGATGGGGAAGAGAAAAAATTTAAAAATGATTTGTCTGTTGAAATTGAACGTTTATTGGCAGAATTGCCGCCTCCTAAAAATGAGACTAATTAAATTGTGCGCTAGGGCACAGGGAAGTATCTTAGATTTAAGATAAACTATAGTATGAAAGTGAGTTTATTATGAGGGTATTGAAAAGATCAATTATTTTGATTACGCTGTTAAATATAATATGGGGGCAGGAAACTACTTTAAATGCAGAAACAGCGGCCCAGCTGGCAGAAGGTAAACAAACGGTAGCGATATTAGACTTTGAAGGCCGTGGAATCAACCAGATGGAAGCGGCCACGCTTACTGACCGCCTGATGAGTGAAATGGTATCTACTGATGCGGTGATTTTGGTGGAACGCAACCAGATGAACGAAATTTTACAAGAGCAGGGATTGCAGCAGGCAGGCTGTACTTCATCCGAGTGTGCTGCTGAGGTTGGAGCATTATTGGGTGTACAAAATATGGTATCTGGATCATTTGGTAAACTGGGTAATACCTATACAGTGGATGCGAAGATGTTTTCCGTGGAAACAGGCGCAACGATCCGTTCATCGAGCAAAACGCATAAAGGCGATGTGGATGGACTGCTGGTTATTATTGAGGTTGTTGCCTGGGAACTGGTGGGCTTACAGCCGCCAGCGGATCTATTAGCTCGTGCAAGCGGTGGAGAGCAGGTAGTCGCAGCACCCAAAGAACCAAAGAAGCCTATGAGCAAGGGTGCTAAGCGTCTGATGTGGACCGTATTGTTACTCGGTGGTGGATTAGGTGGTGCCTATGCTGCCGGTTTATTTGATACTCCACCTGTACCTCTTCCTGAACCACCAACACTACCGGGGGGTTAAGCGATGCATAAATTTTTATTATCATTATTATTTACCACATTCAGTGTAAATCTTTTTTCTCAAACTCAAAATGCTTTGCAGCTTGACGATGCTGAACTACAAACCTTAATTGATCAACGACAAAAAGCTGCTGAAATTTCTGAATCCCTATCGAACAATCTATCATCGGTTAACATGACAGGTCAGATGAATGCTAATAGTACATGGGTACAAAAAACCGGTTCTGATAACCCCCTTGACGGTGTTGATGTAGGTAGCTACGCAAAACCGGCTATTGTGGATATTGACAATGATGGTGATTATGATGTTTATATTGGGGCGAATAATGGATATATATGGTATTATAAAAATACGGGATCGAATACAAATCCTGTATTTACAAAACAGGAAACATCAGCCACCCATCCATTGCACAATACGAATATTGGCGCTGAGTCAAATCCAACTTTTGTTGATATTGATGGTGATGGAGACTTCGATCTTTTTAATGGTATTACTGCAGGGACCTTAAGGTATTATGAAAATACAGGATCGAAAACCAGTCCTGCTTTTACCGAGCGTACTACAGCAGCAACTCATCCTCTATATGGCAAGGATTTTGGCACGCTGGCTGCTCCTGTATTTGTTGATATTGATAATGATGGTGATTATGATTTTCTCACGGGTAACAGTGAGGGAACAATTTTTTATTACCAAAACACAGGTAGTGACACAAGTGCAACATTTACTGAAAAAACTGCCAACGATAACCCCTTTAATAATGTGGATGTTGGTAACTATTCCCAACCCACATTCTTTGACTTGGATAAGGATGGTGATTATGACGCCTTGATTGGTGCCTCTGACGGAATGTTATACTATTATAAAAATGAAGGGTCTACTACTACTGCAACATATACGGCCAAAACAGGTACGGATAATCCATTTAACGGTATCGGTGTAGGTATTGAATCAGCACCAGAATTAGCTGATATGGATGGTGATGGCGATGTTGATATGTTTGTTGGTGATCAAACTGGCGGGGTAAAATACTTCATACAGAACCTGGCTGACAATACGGCGCCTGCAACGCCCACAATCATTGCGACAACACCCGGTAATGGCAAAGTTGACGCCACTTGGAAAGCAAATACTGAAGGCGATTTATTATTTTACAAGCTTTATGGAGGTACCAGCGCCAGCCCTACGAAAGTTAAACAAATAGCCCCTAAAACCAAATCAAGTGCTTCATTCTCATCTCTTACAAATGGCACTACCTACTATATGCGTATGTCTGCCGTGGATACAAGCTTTAATGAAAGTGCAAAATCAGCAGATATAAAGTTTATGCCGCATAATGTGGACTCTACTTTAAGTATGAGTTTTGACGGTTCAGATGATCTTATCGAAGTAGCCGATCACGATTCCCTTAATTTTGGCACAGGAGATTTTACTTATTCTGCGTGGTTTAGATCAGATGACGTTAGTGGTACCAGTACCAGACAAATTATGGAAAAAACAGGTTCTCCCGGAAATTATGAGGTACAAATTTATCTTAGTAAGTTAGTTGCTTATGTTGGTTCTGGTTCGGCCATGACTGGTTCATCAACTTTAGCTGTAGATACATGGTATCATGTTGTAATTGCCCGTTCCAGTGGTACGGTTACAATGTATCTTAATGGTTCAGTAGACGCATCAGCTACAATAACTTCAACTGTGAGCTCTTCAGCTGATCTCCATATTGGTAATGATAATGGTTTAACTGAAGATTTTGATGGTGTCATTGAAGATGTGGCTATTTGGAATACAGGTCTTTCAGCGAATGCAGTCACGGCAATCTATAACTCTGGAACACCTATAGATCTTAGAAATAATAGTGGTAATTATACTGTTTCAGCCAATCTGAAAGGTTACTGGAGATTTAGTGAAGGGTCGGGTACACTGGCCCATGATTTTAGCGGTAAAGGCAACCACGGCACTGTATCTGGCGCCACCTGGGGTACAACCCTTCCAACGGGTACTAAGGTTAGTACTGTCGCGGGCCTTGAAGTAACAGCTGCCTACCGAAGTGTTAAGTTAGACTGGAATGCAGCTACCAATGCATCCAAGTATTATGTATACCAGAGTACGGATAACTCTTCATTTAATAAGTTGAGCACGGAACCAGGTACAGATAGTCTGGATGTAACTGGAATTGTAGCCGGCACCAAATACTATTTTCAAGTAAGTGGTGTAAACAGTAATGGCGAAGAAGGCCCTGCCAGTGCGGTGGCAAGTGCAACACCCAATAGAATCTGGTGGGTAGATAAACACAATGGCAAGGATACCTATAATGGTAAAACAAGCAAAGCATCCTTTAAAAGTATTCATAAAATACTCGAAAGTAACAGCAGTTTGCTCAGTGGGGATACGATCAAAGTCAAACCCAGTATCACTTCAAGTAGCCCCAATGGATACTATGATTTTAAAAATGACCGAATCGAAACCAACCACAGTCGCAACTTTGTCCTTATAGGTACTGCTGGTGCTGATAGCACTATTTTTGATGCCCAAAATGTAGGCAGACATTTCTATTTGGATGATGGTCAGACGGATAGCACCGTAATCAAAGGTATTACGTTTAAGCATGGCATGGCAGATAATACATTCGGCTATGGCGGGGGTGGTTCAATTTATATTGGTCAAAATACCCATGTAAGTTTTGTTGACTGTGTTTGGGATTCTAATTATGTCAAAGATTACTATCACGGTGGTGCAATATCTATATATGCTACTGCAAATCCATCTTTTACCGGTTGTGTATTTAAAAATAATTATGCACAGCACACTACTGCCGGCACCTATGGCGGAGCGGTATGGATAAATAGTCCGGGAAGTAAAGAACAACTGAATAAAGCAATTGTATTTAAGCAGACAAAATTTATTGGTAATTATGTGGTAGCAAAACACAGCGCCTATGGCGGTGCGGTATATGCCGATAGGAGTACGGAGTTCATCAATTGCTTATTTGTAAAAAATTATACCATTGGTGGAGAAGATGCAAACGTGAATGATGGGCATGATTCCTTTGGCGGAGCCATACATTCTCAACCAAGCTGGTGGAGTGGAGATGGCTACGAAGCCGGAACAATGAAAATTGTTAATTCCACTTTTCATGGAAACTACACTAATATAAAAACGAACAATGGCAACACTTGGGCTGGTACAATTGCTTATGGTCGCTGGAACAATGCCAATACAACCACATACCTGTTTAATTCAATTGTTAGTGGCAGTCGAACACTGCGTGGCGGCGCAGCTTATACTTCTGGAGATGGTGAAGATAGAGTTCTTGGTAGTGGGAATGATAACCAAAAGCTCAAGACCTATTCCAGCAATGTAGTCGGGAGTACGGGCATAAAGTGGGTGGGCGATGATACTTATGATACAGTTCCCGTGTATGCCGATACGTCAAATGAGGACTATCGCCTTTCGGATAAAAGCCCGCTTGTCGGCAAAGGATCTTCAAGATGGGACGATTGGACTATTGATGCTCCTACGGTGGATTTATTGGGACTTCCTCGCCCCAGTCCCTCAGGATCTAAACCTGATATGGGCGCATATGAAAACAGTCTTGCAGCATCCAGCTCACCCCTGCCGGTAGCTGATTTTGTCGCTACTAGCGCCACCAATGGTGCAAAACTAAGCTGGACTAAAAATAAATCATCTTTGGGCAGTACTACGGATGCATCCAATGTAGAGTACCAAATATATAAAGACGGGACTTTAGCGGCCACAACAGCTGATATTGCGTATACACTTACCGGCCTTACTAATGGCACGAGTTACAGCCTGGCTGTTTCTGCACTGGATACGACCACCAAACTAGAAGGCGCCAAATCTGATCCTATCGCAGTAGTCCCAAGATACCTAGGCCCTTGGTACGTGGCTGCGGGTAGTGGAGCAACGGCTGGGGATACTTTGACCGATTATAATGTTGGATCATCAACTACTCCATTATCTAACCTTGAAATTGCGATAACTCTTGCCACAAAAATGAAATCAGCTGGTGACACAATTATTCTTCAGGAAGGTACCCATGAAGGGGCCAGTGACCGAGACCAGGATTGGAATAATACAAAGTCGCTGGTTATTATGGGTGATCCATCACTAACCGCTGATAAGATTATTATTAATGCAAAAGGTAACCCCGCCAGCAACACCGGTGGAATAACTCGCACCCATTTTACTTTTGATAGTGGTGAAGATACCACTACCCAGATCATTGGGTTAACATTACAAAATGGTTACACAAAAGAGCGCGGCGGTGGTTCAGTGTATATATATAACTCAAGTGTCAAATTTAAAGGAGTCATCTTTAAAAATAATTATACGACAGGTGACGATTGGTCTTCAAGTGGGGCAATCTTCATCTACAATAGTGCCACCGTTATTGATAGTTGTATTTTTGAAGGGAATTATATATCCTTAACCACTAACCAAGGTGCCAATAAAGGTGCAGCCATTGCTGTGGAATGGCAAAATTCCAGCAATAAAATAGTTACCATCACTCGGTCCATATTTAAAAATAATTATATTAGTTCAAATAGTAGTGCTCAAGGTGGGGCAATTTCAGTTAATAACCATGCGTCTAGAATAGAAAACTCCCTTTTTTATGGGAATACAATTACCTCTGCAGTAGGTAATACAAGTTCTGAAAGTTCTCGGGGCGGGGCTATTTATATTAATAACCCAAACTACTGGGATCAGACTGTTAATCAGTATAAATCACTTGATTCCTATATCATTAACAACACAATTGTAAACAATCATGTTAAAACAAATGTGTCCGGTTCTTATTTAACTGGTGCGGCGCTTTATGTTGAAGGGTGGGATCCCTTTAGTGTATACGTTTTTAACAATATTATCTGGAATAATAAACGAGAAACCTCAGACCTGCAATATACTGATCAGGTTTACTTTAGTTTGGGTGATGACAGCCGTATAAAGCTTGATTATAATAACATACAACAATACAGCAATTATCAAAAAGCCAAGGATTTTGGTGATTATACAATAGATCTAGCGCCAGGTTTTACCGATTCTACCAATGGCGATTATACTCTAGCTGACGCATCTTTTATGATTGGAGCAGGAACTGCCAGTTATGAGGGGAAAAGTGCACCTACGGTGGATTTTAAAGGAACATCCCGGCCGAATCCTTCTGGCTCACCCCCTGACCTAGGGGCATATGAAAATAGCCTTTCCAAGTCTCCCTATCCCAACCAGGTACAGAACTTAACCGCAGAAGGTGGTGGCACAGCTGGTTCAGTAAAACTCACATGGGATGCCAATGCTGCTACAGATTCGGTAAGTCATTATGTTGTGTATAAACATACGGCTAGTTTTGAAGTTTCAGCAACATACAAGGTGGACACAACTTCCAGCTTAACCTACACGATCACAGGGCTGAATAATACCACCCGTTATTATTTCCGTGTTTCTGCGGTCAATGAAAAGGGATATGAAGGGAATGCGTCTGCACCGCAGGATATTACACCGATATATACCGGTCCCGTATGGTGGGTAAGTACAAGTGGTAGTGATACTAATGAAGGTAGTAACACACAATCATTATTAACATTGACAAAGGCGATCACGAAAGCGACTAATGGAGATACCATTATGATCAAACCGGGGCTATACTCTGGTATTTCGAATAGAAACCTGGATTTAGATGGTAAAAATCTTGTTATTACATCTCAATATTCATCTACGGCTGATAGTGTTACTATCGATGCAAACAGTAGTGGGCGGCATTTTACATTTGATAATAAGAATATTGATTCTACGACCCAAATTATCGGATTGACATTGAAAAATGGATCGGCCCAAAATATATCTGACAATCAAGGCGGCGGATCTGTATATATTCGTGAAGGATCTCCTCGTTTCAAGTATGTCAAGTTTTACGGCAATCAAAGCGGGGATAACGGTGAATATACCGCTGTAGGTGGCGCAGTAAAGATACTTGGGGGCGGAACAATCAAATTTTCAAACTGTGAATTTAGAAATAATAAAGCGTTATATCGAGGCGGTGCGATTTACATAGATGTTTGGAGCTCCAATAGTAGTACGGTTACAACCTTTGAAAATTGCACGATTGTAGATAACCGTGTTGAGTCTGCTAAAATGAGCGGAAACTGGTTATCCGATCCAAGAGGTGGTGGTGTTTTTGTTGGGCAGCCAGGATATTTGACGTTTACCGATTGTAAGATTGATTCTAATAAAGCTTCATTTACACAAGTCCAAGGTTTTAATGAACAATATCCTGGTGAAGGCGGCGGTGTTTATTTAAATGATTATGATAATCGTCAAACGGGTTTTGTCACCTTTTCTAGAACGACTTTTCGTTGGAATAGCGCAGAGTCTAGTGTTTCGGATGCTATAGGTGGCGGTATATATGTCAGGGTGCAGACCAAACTTGAAAATTGCTTGATATATGGCAATGTCACAAAAGCTGGTCCAAATTATGTTGGTCGCGGTGCAGGACTCTATGTCGCTATGTGGAATAGATGGGCGAATCAGGACCCATTAGAGTTTCGCCTGATTAACTCTACCGTTGTGAATAATGTAAGCAGTGACAAACAGGATATGGGTTCTGGTCCCGGGTTGTATATTGACGGAAGAAACCAATGGATAATAATGTTTAACAATATTCTTTGGGGCAATCGCGATGGAAATGGTAACATTACAAATACCCATTGGAACCCCACGGATCCGCCAACCCTACTCACTAGTAATAATAGTTTGCAGGATGGGTTGAACCAGACTGATATATCAGACAATCTTAAAATTGAACCTGCATTTAAGGATTCAACTAATGGCGATTTCAGGCTTTCAGATGCCAGTCAACTTATTGGCGCTGGTACTCCTGAATATGTTCTTCTAAAAGCGCCTTCAACTGACTTAAATAATTCCGCGCGTCCTAATCCGTCTGGATCGAACCCCGATGTTGGTGCTTATGAGAATGCCCTTTCCGCTTCGCCTTATCCTGGACAAGTAAAGAATGTGGTTGCAGTCGGAGGACACTATAGGGTTGATCTAAGCTGGGAAGAAAATACAGAAACCAATCTTGCGAAATATAAAATCTATATGCATGATGATAGTTTAGACTTTACACCAAGCAGTGCAGATAGTGTTGGTGAATCGACAACAACCAGTTTTGCAGTCGCGGGTCTTACCAATGGTAAAAAATATAGCTTTCGTGTAACTGCTATTAATAGTGATGGTTATGAAGGAAGCGCCTCAGATCATGTCGTTGCGATGCCCAGATATCTTGGCCCAGTATGGTGGGTGGATATCAATGCAGCCGAAGGAGGTGATGGCAGCAGTCTTAGCCCGGTTCATCATTTATCAAATGCATTGGACTTAGCTGCATCAGGCGATACAATTAAAATATTGCCAGGTTTATATAAAGGCTTTGAGAAAAACGTGCATCTTAATATCAATAAAAGTATTTCGATTATTGGAGTAAACGGTGCCGATGAAACTGTTATAGATGGTGAAGGTTCATCTTATCTTTTCACTATTAGTAGTGATGGCGGAATGGACGGAATGATGGGTGAAGCAAACATAAGGGCATATTTTTCAGGAATTAAGTTTATAGAGGGTGTTGCTACGGAGATGGACTATTATGGCGGTGGTGCAATCGCAGCGCAGGATTTAGACAGCCTGATTGTGGTGAATTCTATATTTAAGAACAATAGGGGATTTGCAGCCGATGGTGGCGCTGTATTAATTCATAACAGCCATGCTTTATTTAAAAATGTTGAATTCAGAGATAACCAGATTTATACCAATCAAATTCAGGGTAGGTCCCCTTCAGGTGGCGCAGTCAATATCAAACTATCTGAATTTGAGACAAATGGCATAAAATCAGCGGTTTTTGATCATTGTACATTTGATGGAAATAACGTCAACATTCAACATGATAATACAAACGGCAGCGGTGGTGCAGTTTCCTTAAATGGAGAAATTAATGCTATCTTCAGATATAGTCGTTTTTCGGATAACGGTATAAATATTCAAGGAAACGATACCTATGGTTGGGCCGCAGTATTGAATCATCATGTACCTACTAGTAACCCCCCAGAAGTGAATTGGGGAGAGATTGGTACAACATTTGAACAATCTATTCTAACCGATAATTATATGAATCCTCAAGGTGGTAATAATTCAGGTCCTGGCACAGTGTTGGTTGATGCTAACGTTCCAATCAATTTTTTCAATTGTATTGTTTCAGACAACTATACTGTTAGCAACTCACAAAACCAAATGCCCCCACTTTTCTGGTTCAATACAAATCCTGACAACAGTGGTAATTATGCACACTATGAGTTTATTAATAACACGGTTGTAGAAAATCATTTTATCAGTGGATTGTTTTCGAATGGAGGTAATATTACACAAGATATAATAAATAATATTTTTTGGGATAACGAAAATCCGCATTTTCATGGTTCAACTACCAGTAATACCTTCTTAGCACATAATATTTTACAGGATGACTCTTATTTTGAAGCTGAATCGGTAAATAATATCACTGGGAACCCCCTGTTTAAAAACCAGGCTGGCGGTAATTATCAGCTTTCAAAAAACAGCCCGGCAGTAGATGCGGGGACTATAAATGAACACATTAATGTGGATTATAGAGGTTATTATCGCCAAGGTATACCTGATATTGGCGCTTTTGAAGCCGGCGCCAGCAAGTATCTATTAGCCTTAGAAGATGATATTGAAAGTACAGATATCCCCATTTTTGTACAACGGAACCAACAAATGACTATAACGCTTTCAACCAAAGATCTTGCTGGGAACTTGGTGGGCAGCGGGGATTCAATACAGTGGAATATATTCCCAAGTCAAAAATATGTATCCATTGAAAAATCTGATTCGGTGACACAGTCTGGCCAAGCTTCTGCGACATTTCGGGTATCCAGTTTAGAAAAAAGTATAGGTTTTCGATTCCGTATTGAATCAGAGTTGGGCGAAGCGTTCATGAGGTCAGAACTTTATGTAATTGAAGCAATTAAATCAGGGTCACCGCCACCAGTGTTAGGTTTAGCAATCTCGCCGGATAGTTGGACCAATCAGAGAAAATTTACACTAAACTGGGAAACACCTGTTTGGGACGTCGGCCGGGATCTTTTGGGCTCGGTCATCCAGTTATACGATGGATTCGATACTGAATCAGATTTTTACCCTTTTCCAACGGGAGATACCCTCACCACAATGGAGGTTGAGGTTCCCGAAGCAGGGGAATTTGAAGTAAGTGTTTGGCTGATGGATGAATTTGGTAATGAAGAGGTTGACAGTGCACGCAGTGTAACGGCCTATTTTGATGATGTTATGCCGGATGAGTTTTACGTGCACTGGCCAGATAATTATGTAGATAATGATGGTAATCCTCAGCAAACCTATACATCAGACATCCCTCAGTTTCACTGGCAAGAAAAAGGAGATTATCCATCCGGGATTAAGGAATGGCGCCTGTTTTTGAAAAAAGGTGCAGCAGCATATGCATTTAATTATGCTTATACCTGGTCAGATGTAACCACTGATGAGGATTATGATGATAGACGCGTAACTCATGCGGGTACCCCTTTAAGCGATGGTTATTATAATTGGTATGTGGAAGCTGTGGATCAGGCCGGGAACGTCACTATATCCTCTGATACAGCCTATTTTGGTGTGGATCTAAACCCGCCCAGGATTACCCATAATAATCCGTTAACTACAATTGATGAAAACACCACATCTCCGGCGCTTAATGTTAGCTTTGATGATTCTCCGGGTTCTGGTGTACAGTGGGGACGTCTTAATTATCGTCGTTCTGGCAGTGGGGGTGGTTTTGTAGCTGTGGATCTGCTTGCCGGGCCAGTCAATATACCTGGCAGTGATATCAAGGCGGATGGATTAGAGTATTATATTGATACAGAGGATAATGTAGGCAATTATGGACGCTGGCCGTCAGATACCACGTTCCATTCTGTCCGTGTGCGTACGGAAGCACCGATTACCACTGCGCAGCGCTGGTCCAGCGGTATCCCCGGTGGTACCGATTCCACCAATTACCTGTTTTTCTCCATTCCTTTTGAAGTGAGTAATGCCAAGAGCGCCATCACGACTGTGATGGGCCAACCAGATGAGTTTAATTACCGTCTATATGCCTATAATAACGGCTGGCAGGAAAATCCCTCTTCGGTCACCATGGGTAATGCCTATTTCTTTATTTATGACCCGGATAAATATCCCGATAACCCAAATCTCAGTTTTGATTTTGGGGTAGGTGTGTCCACGCCAACCAATCCGCCTTATGGCGTGAATGTCAGTAGTGGTCAGTGGAAGTTTTTTGGCAGCCCCTACAATTTCAATGTATCCTTAGATAACGTGTATACTGAGGACGGTACCAATGTCCGCGATGCGGGCTCCATTTATACCTGGGGTGGCTCCTGGTCCAGTGTTAGTACACTCCAGCCTTGGAGAGGATATATCTATAAATCGGGTGGTGCCACCAAACTGAATATTGATGGACGCGGCGGTAGCTTTGGTAAAATGGCCAAAGTTCTTATTGATCCGGACAATGTGGCCATGGATGCGGCCGAGTGGACTGTAAATATCATTGCCACTACCGGCAATGCCCGTGATGAACTTAATGCAGTAGGTGTCCGGCATATGGCCAAGGACGGTTATGACCGGTTGGATGAGTTTGAGCCACCGGCTGTACCGGGTGACGTAGTCCTGCGCATTGATAACCGGGATCGGGAAGAATCACCGGATCTATATGCCATTGATATACGCAAACCGAATGAAAAGGGACATTACTGGGATCTGCAGGTCTTTACGCCCACCAATGGCAACCGGACCTACATTACCTTTGATGGCCTGGGGTATATCCCGCAGGAGTATGATGTATTTTTAATCAACAAAACGACCCAGCAGGCTAAGAACTTAGAGTGGGAAAGCAGTTACCGTTTTGCGAATACCGGTTCGGATCGCTATTTACAGCAGGACCTGCGGCTGGTGATTGGTACCAAGGATTTTGTCAATGAGCACAATGCGGGTGTCAACCTGTACCCGGATGCGTTTACCTTAAGTCAGAACTATCCCAACCCGTTTAACCCTCAGACGTCCATTATGATCAGCTTAGAAGAGGATGCCCAGGTAGACCTGGTTATCTATAACCTCTTGGGTGAACAGGTCACGCGTCTGGCTATCAATGAAAATCGTCCGGCTGGTTACTATACCTTTATCTGGAACGGCACCAATGATGTGGGCCGAAAAGTCTCGACCGGGGTGTACTTTTACCATGCTATGATTAAAAACAGTCAGGGTAGGGTGGTGCTCAATAAAACAAGGAAGATGATCTTCTTGAAATAACCCTCAATCGGTTCAAATATCTTACTAAAAAGGGGCTGGTCTCAGCCCCTTTTTATTTATATCCCAAAATTGTATAAAAGACTTCCTTTGTTGCCTCAATCACAGGTTTTACGTTACCTTTTCTGTAAGTTTGCAGATAAACAGGAGTCTCTCATGAAGAGTATTCACCGAATTTTTTATTTTATTTTATTTTTATCAGCTGTTTTGGCACAATCAAATCAGGCCAAAGCTACCGCAGCTGTACTGGATTTTGAAGGGTCAGGAATTACCAACCAGGAAGCACAGGTATTAACCCAGAGGCTGGGTTCGGAGCTGGTGCAAACTAATGTCATGATTATGGTAGAAAGAAACCAGATGAGTGAAATCATGGATGAGCAGGGTTTGCAGCAGTCCGGTTGTACAACGGCGGAATGTGCGGCGGAAATTG